>Ga0214471_10000278_pt1 | contig 46493 bp, 24 predicted proteins | sample RVTome_5_FD_207665 | JGI IMG/M metagenome (GOLD analysis project Ga0214471, IMG submission 207665) | Soil microbial communities from uranium-contaminated site in the Upper Colorado River Basin, Wyoming, United States - RVT142D155 | ecosystem: Environmental > Terrestrial > Soil > Contaminated >... | reverse complement strand
CACGATTCCCTCGATGTCAGTGGGTCGGGGGGAGACGGACACCATCGGGATTTTCATCTCCAATGAGATGGTGCTCGATGGCATCGTCGTCCCACTCGTGCTTCGCGCACAAACACCGGGGTCGTATGTCAGCTTTATGGAATACGTTCTGCCGCCGGGAAGTCGTCTGACAACGCGGTTGAATTCGTTCGTCGTGAACTCCACGCATCCGACAGAGGACGGATTGTGCAAGGAAGAACAAGCAGGCGGATTTTCTGGAGTGGTGCCCGCCGATTACAACTCACCCGATGCGGCCCTGTTCGTGGCGATCGGCAGTTCTGAGTCGCAGCAATTGAATCCGGGGGATGATTTGCTCTCGGGGATACCGTCACTCGGCCTGGAGTTTACGGCCACCGGACAGCCCGGCACGTTCCTGGTCGATACCACGTGTACCGATCCGGGCAACCACCTGACGGGTTCGCTGACGGCGCCCACAACCGAATACATCCCCGATTTTTTCGCGGGCATCGTCACCATTCTCCCAACCAGCAACATCACGGTCACCAATACCGACGATGACGGTCCGGGATCGCTGCGCGACGCGATCGAGTTTGCCAACAACTTGTTCGGCCCCGACACGATCAGAGTCGAAGTCGACGGAACGCTCATGCTCGATTCGCCTCTTCCAGCGCTCAGCGATGCCACCGGCGGCACGGCCATCTTCGGTTCGCTTGGGGCATTCAATCAGAAGTCCGCTGAAGTCGAGAGCGGATTCATCCTGGACGGGAACGGCTTGATCAGCGGATCGGGAGTCGTCATCACGACATCGGACAATCTGGTGCAGGATCTGACGATTCGAAACTTTCCTGAGCACGGCGTATTGGTCTCGGGCGGGACATCGCAGTCGAATACGATTGCGCGCAACCTTATCTACGGAAACGGCGGACAGAGCATCGCGCTGGATGACGACGGCGTCACGATCAACGACCCCGGCGATGCCGACGCCGGTCCCAATGACCTGCTGAATTATCCGGTCATTTCGTCGATCGAGCAGGTAGCCCCAAACACATTTGATATCTTCGGCGCGGCCGAACCCTCCGCGACCGTCGAACTCTACATTGCCCAAAAACAGCCGAGCTTGACACTCATCGAGGATCCGTCGCACCACGGACCCGCTTACGAGTTTCTTGGTTCTGCAGTCGCCGATGGATTGGGCGAGTTTGAGCTGCTTGGCGTCGTGGCGCCTGAGTGGTCCCTGATCACCGCAACGGCGACCGATCTGGCCGGGAACACATCCGAGATGGGCCGCAACAAAGCGCTGACGCTGGACCCGCTTTACATCACCGGGTACTCGGATCCCGTGCCCCCAAAGCATGGATCCCAATCCGGGACGGAGCAGAGAACATCCGGATTGCAACTCGACCCGCTCGGCCCGCTGCAGGTCTACCTGATCGGCCCGGCTGATTCAACAGGCGAGTCCGACTCCATCGGTGTCGGATTTAATTCATACGGTACACAGGGAGAGTATGACAGTCTGACCGATTACAGCGACCCGCCGGATGGAACCCCGGATCATCGCATCACAGTGCGCTCTCCCGACAGCGGGGCCTACCTGATTGGGTACAAGCTCACGGGTGAACCGGGAGACTATCTGACCGGGATCGGGGTCAATGGGCACCAGGAGCATCAGTCGGTGCTCTCGTTCCCGACCGAAAACGCCACTGTGGAAGAAGACGTCGACCACTCAGCGCCGCGCGCGGGCGAGGATGCCGACGGCGCATCGCCGATCGAGTCCATCCCATTCTATTACGCCGGTGAGACCGGTTCATTCTTCGACACGTACTACGAGGTGTGTCAGACGGGCACGCCCGGCTCGCCGGATGTTGTCTTCGTCTACACTCCATCAGCCGATGAGGTGGTGGAGATTTCGCTGTGCAGCGGGGACTTCGACGTTCAGCTTTACCTATACGAGAACACGGTCGAACAGGGTGCGCCTTTCGCCTGCAGCAGCGACCCCTGCAACCAGAACAAGGCCGCGCCCGCAACATCGCTGACGGTGGCACTGACCGCAGGGAACAACTACTACATCGTCGTCGACGGCTCTGGGGCGGAGTCGGGCAGTTATGTGCTGGCAGCCGATGTCCCCGATTGCGCGTGCGACTGCTTCGCCGACCCGGTCTGCAATACCGTGGTCGACGTGTTCGATGTGGTCAAGTCAGTCGACGTCGCCTTCCGCGCCGGCGCCGCGGTCATCGACCCGAATCCCGCGTGTCCGCGAGAGGACACCGACGTGACCTGCGACGCCGTGACCAATGTCTTCGATGTGGTCAAGTTCGTCGATGTCGCGTTCCGTTCCGCAAACCCGGCTACGGTGTTTTGCAATCCTTGCTTGCCCTGAGCGACTCATACCGAGCGCAACGGCGGGAAGCAAACGGGCGCGCCTGACCGAGTAACGCCACGGGCTGTGCATTCGCAGCCCGTGGGACCTTGGAAATTGTCCCCCATCCACTGAGAGTGGTCTGATCGCGGCTTTTGCCGAGAGGCACTGCGGGGTCGTGTAGCCCCAAATCGCCGGATGGCGGCGCTAGCGCACCACGAGAACTGTCAAAATCATCAAAACCGTCTCCCGGATCACCGGCTCAACGCCCACGTCGCATGACATGACAGATTCCCGGGCACGGCTGACACTTTCTGACGCCGGCGGCTTGCGAGGGAGAACTTTGTCGATAGATTCCTGTGGTACCTCATGGCGGAGGAGTTGAGATGCTTCGCGCACTGTCCAAATCCCACCTGAGAGTGTTGCGTGTCGGATTCGAGACGATGACCGGGGAGCGGCATCAGAGACCGGAGGTTGTATGTCCACGACAGTGAAGTCTCCCGAGCCCAAAAGAGTCGGCGGCGCACGGCTGACGGGACGTCAATTGCTTGATTCCGCACGATACAACAGGGGCACGGCTTTTACATGTCCGGAGCGCAGACAATTCGATTTGTTGGGGCTGCTGCCGTACCGCGTGCGGCCGATCGCAGAGCAAGTGGCGCTGGAGTTGGAACATGTTCGCGCGAAGCAGAAGGACCTCGAAAAATTCATCGGCTTGCTCGCGCTCAAGGACCGCAATGAAACACTCTTCTATCGCGTGCTGGTCGAAAACCTTCCGGAATTGATGCCGATCGTTTACACGCCGACCGTCGGCAAAGCGTGTCAGCAGTTCAGCCACATCTTCAGACGGCCGAGCGGAGTCTGGATTACCCCCGATGACATCGACCGCATCCCGGAAATCCTCGTGAACGCGGCCGAAAACGAAACACGTCTGATTGTCGTCACAGACAATGAACGAATCCTCGGCCTGGGGGACCAGGGCGCCGGTGGAATCGGCATACCGTGCGGCAAGGTGGCACTCTACTGCGCGGCCGCGGGCATTCACCCATCCAACTGTCTGCCCATCAGTCTGGACATCGGAACCAACAACTCGGCGTTGCTGGAAGACCCCTACTACCTCGGATTTCCCAAACGCCGCCTGATGGGCGACGCGTATGTCGAATTCATCGAGCGGTTCGTCGAGGGCGTCCGCCAAACAAGTCCGCGCGCGCTCATTCAATGGGAGGATTTCAAGAAGGAGCATGCGCTTTCGATTCTCGACCGTTATCGGAGCCGGATCCCAAGCTTTAACGACGACATCCAGGGCACCGCGGCGGTGGCCGTAGCCGGCCTGCTTTCCGCGTTGAGAATCACCCACGGGCGGCTGTCGGAGCAGCGGATTGTCTTCGCCGGAACAGGCGCGGCCGGAGTGGGAATCGGACGGCTGGTCCGGGCGGCGATGCTGGAGTCGGGAGGCAATGAGGACAGCGTCCGTCGCTCGCTGGTTTACGTCGACAGCCGCGGACTGGTTCACGAGCGCGCGCAGATCAGCGAGCCCTACAAACAGCAGGTGGCGATGACCGGCGACGTCATGGCCGCGTACGGTTTCGCAGACAGCGGTCCATTTGATTTGCTGACCGTCGTGGCGAAGGTTAAGCCGACCGTCTTGATCGGCACCTCGACGATTGCGGGACTGTTTTCGGAATCCGTCGTTCGAGAGATGACCAAACATGTCGATCGTCCGATCATCTTCCCTCTCAGCAATCCGACCGCGCTGACAGAATGCACGCCCGCGGAGGCGCTGCGCTGGACCGACGGACGCGCGCTGATTGCCACGGGCAGTCCGTTCGAACCGGTCTCCTTCGGAGGGCGCGTGCACGAAGTCAGCCAGGGGAATAATGTCTTCGTCTTTCCGGGAGTCGGCCTGGGTTGCATCCTCAGTGAGGCCCGGGAAGTGCGCGATGAGATGTTTCTAGCCGCGGCCCACGCGTTGGCCGATTCCGTGACCCCCCCCATGCTTGAACGCGGAGGGGTATATCCCAGCGTCAACGAATTGCGCGCGGTCAGCGCCCGGGTCGCCGCCGCCGTCATTCGCAAGGCGCGTGATTTGGCATTGGGCCGCGCCATACCCGATGATGCGATCGATCGGTTGATCGCAGAATCGATGTGGTACCCCGACTATCCGCAACCTTCCGCTGCCGAACAGTCACCGCCGCGTTTCTGAGCGCGCTGTTTCGCTTGGCGGCAGGAGCTGTGAGCCGGTTCTGCAAGCGGCGCGTGCATGCCTCAATGGGGAATGCAGTACTCCGGTCGGCGGATCGCATTGATCCGCCTTCCGATTGACGACGTCATTAATGATCCGAACCGATTGAACCATCGGTTCGTACGGTGTATCGTGTCGTAGCGAATGAGAGATCAATACGCGCGGTTGAAATGTTGACCCTCTGGCTCATCGTTCACACCGCCTGGGTCGTCTGGATGATTCTGGGAGTCTTCCTCGCCGTCCTGGCGTACCGCAAGCCCCGCCTCTGGCGGATGCCCGTGTTTCGAACCGCGCACCTGATCGGGCTGTTGGCCACAGCGACAGTTCCGCTCTGGAGCGACGGCATCTGCCCGATTACCGATTGGGAGTGGGCGGCCGATCAGCGCGCCCCCGGCGAGGCCGAGGGGTTTCTGGTTCGGGCAATCCGCGCAACGCTGTATCTCGACGTGGCGCCGTGGATTCTCTCCATCGTCACTGCGGTCGTGGCGATGTATTGCGTCGTCGTCTATGTCCTTTACCCACCCTGGCACAAACCCGTTCGCCGCACTGCGACGGTCGAAAATTGACGCTTAGACGCCCAAGCCCCGTTCCCGCGGCCCCAGGCGGACCGTGCGGGCATCAGCAACAAAAACGGGGAGCGTCAGCCGACGCTCCCCGTTGCATTAGAACTCTCTGAGTCGAAGTGTGATTACTTCTTGCGCGTGTAAGTCAACTCCATCGACTTCTCATCGGTGCCATCAGGCATGACATTGAACATCGCGAAAGTAAAGCTGTCGTCGCTGATGACAGTGACCACTTCCTTCACCTTCTTGCCTTTCACTCCGGACATTGGATCATCGAAGGTGCCGGTCGAGGTCATGCTCTTGCCGTCCGCCGCGCAGGTGCCCTCGCTCTTGTAGATGCCGCTGCTCAGGTTGTCGATCCACGTGCTGGCATGCTTCTCCGCGAAAATGTCGTAGGCCATGACGCCATGGCCGACGAACTCCCGGCCCATCATCTCCGAGGTGTAATCCTGCGTGATGTACAACCCGTTGTACATCGACTTGAACACGGCCGTCCCGGTCGACATCATCGGCTCGCCGGGGCCCATCCAGAACTTGCCGGCGACATCCCAAGACCCGACCATCTTCGCCATGTGCTTGTGGTGATCGCCGGGCGTGTAGAACTTGGCATACTCGGCCATCATTTTTTCCATGTCCGCGGCGCTCGGCTCGCCCTCCTGCTGGGCCACCACGGGCACGGCACTTCCTATCGCCAGCGCGAACACGATCGCTCCGGCGATTAGCTTGCGTTGCAACATCTTTGTCTCCTTTCGATGTTCATCTACCAGACCATTACCCTTCTTAACCGAATTCTATACCCTGCGATGGTGTCATATCAGAAGAAAATTGGGTCGTGTCAGACCGGGAAGACGCCCGGATATGCATAATCGGACTTCGATAGTCAAGACCTCTGGTGGCGATCGCCAACAAAATGATCCGACCGGCTTGACCGGATCCATTGGGAGAGCGTAACTTACAGGACCAAAAGAAGATGGGCGAACGCGTCCAATCGCCCATCCGAATACGCTCGATCTGACTTTTCCAAGGAGTCGCTCCGATGACACCGAAAGCACAGGAATCACTCGACCAACTCAAAAAAATCTCGCGAGAGATTTCGATCCTCGGCACCTGCGGGGCGCTCTTGGGCTGGGACGAACGCACTCATATGCCCCCCGGTGGCGCCGAGTTTCGTGCCGAGCAGTCGGGGTACCTGGCCGGACTGACCCACAAGCGCCTCGTCGATCCGCGCATCGGCGAACTGCTGGAGGCGCTGCGTGCCGACGGGCTCGGCAACGGCAATTACAGCCCCGAGGCGGCAATCGTCCGCGAGATCGGCCGCGCCTACGATCGCGCCACCAAGATCCCGCAGTCATTGGTCGAGGAAATTACGAAGTGCGCATCATTGGGCGAGACCGCCTGGGCCAAGGCACGCAAACAGTCGGACTATTCGATCTTCAAGCCGTGGCTCACCAAAATGATCGGCCTCAAAAAGCAGGAAGCCGAGGCCGTCGGATACGAAGACGATCCCTACGATGCGCTGCTCGACGATTTCGAGCCGGGCGCCACGGTCAAGGCAATCGAGGCGGCGTTCACGCCTCTCCGCGTCGAATTGGTCAAGCTGCTCGACAAGATCAAAAACTCCCAACGCAAGCCCGATGTCGGCATTCTCGATCGCCGCTACCCGGTCGACAAACAGGAAGACTTCGGACGCCTCGCCGCCAAAGCGATCGGCTTCGACTTCGAGCGCGGACGGCTCGATGTCACGGTGCATCCGTTCTGCACCGGCATCGGTCCCGGCGACACGCGCATCACGACGCGTTACCACGAAACCAATTTCACCGGCTCATTCTTCGGCATCCTGCATGAGTCCGGGCACGGCATCTACGATCAGGGGCTCAATCGCCAGGAATTCGGCAATCCGCTGGGCGATGCGATCTCGCTGGGCATCCACGAATCGCAGTCGCGCATGTGGGAAAACCAGGTCGGCCGTTCGCGCGCCTTCTGGGAGTATTTCTATCCCACCGCGCAGAAGCATTTCCCCGAAGCGTTGGGCAATGTCTCGCTCGATGCCTTCTATTTCGCGATCAACGATGTCCGTCCGTCGTTCATCCGCACCGAGTCCGACGAAGCGACCTACAATCTGCACATCATGCTGCGATTCGAAATGGAGCGCGCGATCTTCTCCGGCGATCTGACGGTCGACGATGTCCCCGCTGTCTGGAACGAGAAGTTCACATCCTACTTTGGCATCACACCCTCGAAGGATTCCGACGGCTGCCTGCAGGATGTCCACTGGAGCGCCGGCCTGATCGGCTACTTCCCGACCTACACGTTGGGCAATCTCTACTCGGCACAGTTCTTCGCGCAGGCGAAGAAAGATGTGGGCGATATGTACGCGATGTTTCGCCGTGGCGAGTTCGCGCCGCTGAAGAAATGGCTCAACGACAACATCCACCACCACGGCCAGCGCTACCGCGCCGACGAACTGGTCCAGCGCGTCACCGGCAAACCACTCAGCCACGAAGCCCTGCTCGCCTACATGACCGAAAAGTTCGGGAAGTTGTATAGCTTTGCGTGATTGGCTCACCACCGCCCGTAGGGGCGTGATTCATCACGCCAGTAGACATCTTGCGATCTCACCCTCTCCCTTTTAATGGAGAGGGAAGGGTGCGACCTTCGCGCGATTGCAGGATTGAAAACCATGAACCGGAAATCCGTGAGACTCTGTCAAGATGATTGACACAGCTAATCGCTTTAGTGTTAGTTGAGCAATCGGGAGAAAATCACGATGAATACGCGAAGACGACTCATCTGTGCGATTCATTGCGCCGTCATTCTATCGCTTGTTTACTCTTACGCGAGCGCAAACGTCAAAAGCAAGTCGGATCAATCCAAAGCCCGCATAGCGCCCGCAGGAAGCCGCGCTGTCGCACGAACCCAAGCTGTGGAGTTGGCCCGCGCAGTGCGTCACCAATTGAAGGCAATCGGGTGGACAATGCCCACGAAGGCCGCATCACAAACCGTCCTTCCAGCCAGCGCGCTTTGGTCGCTACCGCTGCCCCAGCCTTCACAAGTGAAAGGCGTTGTCGGATCGCCAGACCCACGTACAGGATGGCATGTTCGCTGGAATGAGAGCAATGGCACGCCCTCATATGTCACTGGCGCGGGGCTTTCGCAGCCAGCGCCGAATCAGCAGAGAGCGACGTCGATAGAGGACAGAACGATCCAATTCCTCGCAGCAAATCGTGAGATTTTCAAAATTGATGACCCAGAGGAAGAATTGATCGTCAAGGAGACCATTCCGGACAAGCTCGGTATGTATCATGTTGTATTGGAGCAACAGTATCTTGGTGTCCCCTATTGGGCGAACAACTTGGTCGCCCACTATAATCAAAAAGGAGATCTGTACTGTCTGAACGCGCGTTATTCCCCGACGCCGAAACAGATAGGAACGGTTACGCCGTCAATGGCCGCTGAGGCCGCGGTAGGAATCGCAATGCGCGACTTGGCCAGCTTGGTCGAGATCGAGGCATTCTCTCCGCCTATAACATTGCTTCTCAACTACGAAAACCCAATTGCGACACTCTACATCTGGAGCCTGTACGAAAGCGATGATCCACGGCTGGTGTGGCATGTGGAAATCCGGCCAAACATATCCCAATGGTGGTATTACTTCGTCGATGCGCAAACTGGAGAGGTTCTTGAGAAATACAATAACGCGCAGGCGGATGGCCCCGTGACTGGTAGCGGTATCGATCTCTTCGGCGTGAACCGTACGCTCAATCTTTATCAGGGTCCGTCTCAATACTATATGATCGACGCGTCCCGCCCAATGTGGCCGTCCATGCAGCTAGATCCTATCGGAAATCCGCAGGGCGCATTGGTCACCGTCAACCTATCCGGGGTTGATCTGGGGCATGGACCGTTGTTTCATGTTACATCCGTAAACAACACTTGGTCCGACCCCACAACCGTCTCAGCCCACTACAACATGGGGCTGACGTTCGAGTATTTTCTGAACGACCATGGTCGTCTCGCAATCGATGGAAATGGAAGCAGAGTTACCTCCGTTGTACACGCCACGCAGAATTCACAGCCGATGGATAACGCCTTCTGGAATGGAGTGTTCATGGTTTACGGCGACGGTGGAGTAACTTTCGGACCTCTTGCGAAAGCGTTGGATGTCGCGGCGCATGAAATGGCACATGGCGTCAACGAGCACACTGTGAAACTTGAATACAAGTTTGAATCAGGTGCTCTCAATGAATCGTTTTCGGACGTATATGGAGCACTTGTGGACGATGCCGATTGGTTGATTGGTGAGGACATTACAGTGGGAAATCCATCAGGAGCGCTGCGTAATATGGCAGATCCCCATAACGGCGGCGCAAGCTTCGGCGATCCCGGATGGCAGCCAGCCAACATGGGAGAATATGTGTCACTTCCGTTGGAAATCGACAATGGGGGCGTGCATGTCAACAGCGGGATTCCAAACAAAGCGGCCTACCTCATTGGGAATGCCATAGGACGAGAGAAACTTGGGCAGATTTACTATCGCATTCAATCGCAGCGCTACCTCAATCAGCAGTCCAATTTCTGCGACATGCGCGCTGCCGCAATCCAGTCATCGACGGACCTCTTCGGCAACCCATCATCTGAAGTGGACGCAGTCGAGGCGGCGTTTGATGCAGTGGGCATCCTCACAGACTGCGGAGGGTTGCCACCGCCTCCGCCCCCGGCTTATCCCATGGGACAGGATTGGATCGCCTTCATTGCCACTGACTGGTCCCTTTGGAAGGCGCGGCCCGTCATCTCGGGCCCCGAAGATATCGTTCCGATTACAGCCACCAAACTCAATGCCCTGAGCGGGAAACCTCTCGATGTAGGGTACGCGGCCGACGCGGTTTTGATGTATGTGACTGAGGCCTTTAACCTACGGCTTGTGGCACCCGATGGATCGGGAGAAACAGAGATCCCCTCGGATGTCGACTGGTGGTCGCTCGCCGTATCGCCCGACTTCACCAAGGTAGCGCTCACCGCCCGCGAAGCGGACAGTTTGATCTGGATTATCGATCTTCTCGACGAAGAAAACAGTGGGGTAGTGCACCTCTATAGCCCAACAACGCAGAGTGGGTTGAACGCCTATACTACCCTTTACGCCGACGTCATGGATTGGGACCCCTCGGGAAGCGTGCTGCTGTATGATGCCTTGAACTCCGTCCAGCTCTCTGGAGGTGTGAATCAGGAATATTGGGAGCTAAACGCACTCGATGCATCAACAGGGACGATCATTCGACTTTTTCCGCCCCAACCATTCGGAGTCAACATCGGAAACCCGGAGTTCGCGCAAAGCAGCAGTGTTGTGTTTGCCTTCGACTACTTTGACGAGCTCTTCTGCACGAATGATATTATGGCCGTAAACATCTATACCGGGCAGATGGAAACAGTGCTGCTGAACGGTTGCGACCCATGGGGCGATCCCAATCTTGGATTCCCTCGTTTTGCTCCGGATGGGCGAGCATTGGCATTTCAGTGGATTGACCCGTCAGGCATGCCGATCATCTGGCAGGCGCCGTTGGACGAGTCCCTTTTACAGGTTTCGGGGCCTCTGGACATATACTTGAATAGCGCCCAAAGACCGTTGTGGTTCGGCGCTAATCTCGCGCTGGGTGTTGAGGATGATCAATCGTCTCCGGCGATTCCGCGGCAATTTTCCCTCCGCCAAAACTATCCGAATCCGTTCAATGCCGCCACGGTCGTACCATTCGACGTGGCGGTGTGGGCACGTGTTCAACTAACAGTTCATGACATCCTGGGTCGCCACGTCGCAACGCTCGTGGATGAGCAGAAGAATCCAGGGACGTACCAGTTGGAATGGACAGCATTGTCGGAACATGGCGAAATGCTACCAAGTGGCGTTTATTTTCTCACGATAAATGTCGAAGGTCAGAGGCAAACTAGGCAGATGGTTCTATTGAAATGATAACATGCTTTGGAGCGGCCAAGTGGCCCTGACCGCTTTTGTCTTTGGTCAGGGCTTGCCTAACTCACCCTAACCGACAAACCGCCCACTTTAGCCACATAAAGAAAGTGGACGTGACTCGATCAGCACTACCGTCACCCGCGCGGCAACCAGCGCCCCACACGTTTACAGTAGTCGGTGTACTCAGCACCAAATGCGCCGCGCAAATGCGGCTCTTCATACAGTATGACAAAGAGATGAAATGCAACGGCGACGGTCGCCCAATAGATCAGAATCGACCGCGTCTGATACAACACAACCCACCCCGCGATGATCGTCAGCACGCCGACATACATCGGGTTGCGCGCGTATCGATATAGCCCGCGCACGACCAGCCGCTTGGGTGCATCAATCGGCGCCGGTGTCGCGCGCCCGAATACGGCGAACGCCCCCACACTCCAGAGCAGAACTGAGCCGCCTGCGGCGAAAAGACAGCAGGCGACAGCGAGCCACGCGCCTGGCTGGACGCTCTGCCCGCGTGTGATCCACAGCGGGACGTAGACGGCCACCGATCCCGGGACCGCGAGTACGAAGAGCAGATTCTTGAAATAGAGCATGGCGTGAGTTACCTCTCCGCACGGTGGCCCTGCCCGTCCGCCGGAGGCGGACAAGCCTTTGGTCCCCAATACGGGATCGACACCAGGAATTTCGTAACTCACCTCAATCAGCGCACCGCGCCACCCTGCACCATGTCGGTCGCCCGGAGACTGCTGGTCCTGCTATGGGATGTCTCACCGATTTCGCGCAACATTCAGGGCATCCGATTTTCTCTCACAGCCGGAACTGGTTCATGTCCGACCGTCGCCGTTTGCGAGCGCATCCGCACGTAACCGTCAACCGCAACGCACGCGGCCAGACTGACGCCGTACGCCACGATATCAAACGGATCAAAACGGCCGCGTGTAATTGCCAGTATTGTCCCGCTAAGATCGAATGCCTGACAGATCTCCCACACCGTTCCGACGAGAAAGACAAATAGAGCGGTGAACACGGGTGACGGTGTCGGTTTGTAGATGCGGTTGAGAAGCGTCGCACGCAAACGGAGCGCCCCATACAACCAAATCGGTCCGGCGATATCGGCGAGGTAGTTCGTCAGAAATCCTCCCCGCACTCCTCCCATCTGCAGAGCTACGGCAAAGATCGCCACGGCGAATCCTCCGTAGTACAGCCGTAGCAGCAGTCTGCGCTCGGAGTCCGAACGCGGGACTGTGTTGTCGGGTCGACTCTCATCCCGATGTGCGCGTCGAAAGCTCCAGAAGGACTTCGAAACAACCGTCATGTTGCCTTCTATGTAACCGGGGCGTCCCTTGAATGGGACGCCCCGGTTGTGTCGACGATATGTCGTATCAGACGATCATAGACACGGATCGCAGAACAACACGTTCGGATCACCGCTGCGGAACGCGACATCGACGAAGAGCACCACGTCGAAGACATTGGTCACGTTGTCGCAAGTCACGTCGGTGTCCTCACGCGGGCACGCCGGGTTCGGATCGATGATCGGCGCGCCGGCACGGAACGCCACATCGACCGCGAGCACGACATCGAACACGTCGACAATCACCAAATCGCACTGCGGATTGCCGAAGCAGTCGCAGGCGCACAGCGCCAAAGGCGGCGGGATCGCCGGTTTGATGATGTTGATCCACACCGAGTCGTCCGGCTGCGACAGTCCGATGCGATCGACACGATACCAAACCGTCTCGCCGAGCTTCAGCGGACCGAGGAACTTCAACAGCAGGTAATCGCCCAATGAGACCTCGGTGTCGCCGTTGATGTCGCGGTAGTCCTCGACGCTGACATAGTAGAGGATGCGGACATACTCCGTATCGACGAGACCGGAATCGGCATCGGGACGGCGCCACTCGGTCAGGACGAATTCGCCCTGCTGCAGCCAGTGGATTTCATCCCAGATCAGAAGCGGCGACACCGGTTGATGCCAGTTGTCGAACTCGAACGCCTCGGTCGTGTCGTCACCCAGCGGGATGCCGAAGTACGATTCGATCCACGCATAGTCAAGACTGTCGAGCACCAGCTTCATGCAGTCGGGCGTGTCATCCGGTGGCGGTTGGCACGTCGGCCAGCCATCGCAGGTCGGACTGAATGTGCACGTCGGAGAACCGTCGCACGTCAGCGATTCACCGCAGGTCACGGCTCCGGGACATGTCGAGGTGCCCTGACAGCTTGGGGTACCGCCGCAAGTGAGGGTCCCGTCATCGCAGGTCGGCACCCCGTTGCAGGTCGGCCAGCCGCCGCAGGTGGGCGTCAGATCGCACGTGGCCGTGCGATCACAAGTGGCCACGCCGGTGCAGGTGATCGACAATCCGCACGTCGCATTACCGGTGCATGTGTGTCCGCCCAGACACGTCGCGGTACCCGGACAGGTTCCCGTGCCCGGACAGGTGCCGAACTGCGGACAGGTCGCCGCCTGACAGGATGCATTCGGCGGACAGGTAGCCCAGCCGTTGCAAGTGAGGCCGAGCGGGCCGCACGTGTTGTTCGGGGCGCAACTGGCCGCATCCAGACACGTCGGTCCACCCGGGACCGTCGGCGGCGGACAATCCATGATCGCGCAGGTCGGCGTTCCTGCGCAACTCGCCCAGCCCGAGCTGGTGATATGACACGCCGGATCACCGACGCAACTGAAGGCACCGAAGTACGTTGGGCAGCTCCACGCCGGACAGGTATGGAACCCGAACATCGTCGGCAGGATACAGGTCGAATCATACGGGAAGCAGGTCGACCATCCCGGCGATGTCGGGCAGATCGGCCCACCCGGACAGCTCGGACCGGCATCGGTGGTCACGCACGAGAGAATCCCACAGGTGTATGATCCCTCGACCGTGGGGCAGAGCGCCCCCACACAACTGGGCATGGCGATCGAGGTGGGGCAATCCCCAAAGGGCACGCAACTGACGTTGCCGTTCACCGTCGGAGTGTTCGGACACAATCCGGGAACGCAGCTGGGACCGAAGCACGAGGTCAGCACACATGTCGCGCTGCCGTCGATTGTCGGCTCCGACGGGCAGGTCGGCGTGCCGTCGCACGTCGACGTGCCTTGGCAAGTCTCAGAACCGATGCACGTGGAGTTTCCGGCGCCGCAGGTCGCAGTTCCCTGGCACGAAGGATAATACTGGCATGTGTAGTTGGGCGAACATGTGGCCGAGGATCCGTAACATGTCGCCTCAGCGGTGCAGGTCACCGACTGACACGTCTGGATCGCCGCGCAACTCGCATCGATGCAGGTGTAGGAACCGGCGCACGTCGATGTGCCGTGGCACGACGGATAACCGGCGCTGGTGGGATCGCCGCACTCCGGTCCCTGGTAGGTCGGCGGCGGTTCACACCCGTACCCTTCGTGGCATGTTTCCCCGCCACGGCAGGTGGGAGAGCCGATGCACGTGTACGCTTCGCTGCACGTCGTCGTACCGGCACAACTCGGATAGTAATCGCAACTGGGGTTCCCCGAACAGGTCGCATCGCTCCCGGCGCACGTGTTCTCCGCAGTACAAGTGACCGAATGGCAGGTTTCGATGGCCGCGCAGGTCGATCCGCCGATGCACGTATACGACCCCTCGCACGTGGACGCGCCGATGCACGACGGCGAACCCGGGCACGTCGGGCTGCCCGGACACGATAGATCGCCCGGGCACGTCAGGGAGGTCGCCATGGTCGGACCCGGCGAACACGGGCAGCCGCCCGCAGTCCCCGGGACATCGCGCAACGCGTTGGGGACACATTCCCCGGTCCAGGTCCACTGCATACAGACGTTGCCGACCTGCGTGTTAAACGACGTCGCGCACGTTCCGTTCACGCAGGTGCACATCGAGCCGGCGCGCACATCCCCGACACAGACCCCCAACCGGGCTTGTTCACCGGCCGGCCCGCTGATGCAGGTCAACTGATAAATACACTCGCACTCGGCCGGCTCGGTCGGCGTGTGGAAAACATAGCAGATCCACGCTATCGGTCCCTCTTCGGCCGTCGCGCCCTTGCGGTACAGCGGCACCGGCGGGTGGCTCGGCGGGGTACGAAACGTCGTGCCATAGGGCGGCAGTGTGCCGCTGATCGGCCCGGATTCCACGCGGATGGGATCGATGCTGACCAACTGCAGCGAGACCAGTTCAATCTCCACTTCCACGAACACATCAAAGAAACTGTTATTGGCGAACTGGAAATTGCCGCCAGGATCGGCGACCACGCCGTCGATCTGCCCCAATGACGGCATCGTCATGCTCTGCGACACGTTGATCGGCCCCAGGATCGGATGGATGCTGCGCAGCTCAAGCTGAACGATCTCGATCGGGATGGGCTCGCCGGTCGTGTACGGCGGCGCATCACGGCGCACCCGCGTTGGACCGTCCAGATTAGTCGGCGGCACCGGCTCCAGACAGGGATTGTCCGGATCGACGATCAGACAGATCTCGGCGACTGACTCGAAGATGTCGTCGACCGTCGTAGGACTGTCGCCGAGGATCATGGTCGCACCATACTGTCCGGGACTTGAGCAGGGGGCGCCTTCAAATTGCTGGTGCCCGACAAACAGTGCCAGCGTGCTGCCGCCCTGACCCGGCCCAATGACGACCCAGACGTAGACCGTGTCGCATTCGTCGCCGGCGCCGACGGCCACAACGCCGATGTCGGGACTACTGCATCCCTCCGGATCATTGGGATCGTACAGAGTAAAGTCGAGAATGTACGCGTTAAACGGAAAATCGGCCGTCACACAGAATGTGATGCTGTCTCCGTCATTGTTGGGAAACAGGAAAAAGTCGGTGTCGCGCGATCCGCCATCGGCGTAGACCTCACCGCAGATCGTCATCCCCGGCGAGATCGATCCGTACGCGGCGGGCGTGACATTGCATCCGTCGTTGTCCTGATTCCCGCACGACTCGCCCTCGGGAATGCCGCTGCATCCCGGCCAACTGCACGGACCGCAAGTCGCCGGATCGGTTTCAGAGACGTCGATGGTATAATCACCGAAATCTAAGTTGCTGTACCCGTCGACGACGATGTAATACGTCTGGCCTCCGGTGAGCGGTACACATTCCAGACGCGACCGCCACCCGTCGGTGCCGCAAAAATCGTCGTTGCAGGCGACTAATGTGCTGGGACTGCCTTCGTAGACGTAGACTTTCGTGTCATAAAGCGACGGGCACAGATCGATGTCGATGAGCTGGTCGGATGCGGGCGTGTATGAGTACACAACGTCGGGCGCATACGACCCAGGATCAAACGGACAGATCTCATTGTAATCGTCGGCAAAACCGGACGTCGTGCCCGTGTTGGAATACGGCAGACTCGGAATCGGCGTCGCCGAGGCGATATCGTCGCCCCCCTGCTGGGCGATCTTGGCCGGATCAGGTACATTCGACGGGCCATCGCCCGGTTTCCTGGCGGGCGCAACATTCGACGTGTTGAACTCTCCCGGCTGCCAAGTACTGCGGCGGTCGAACGAGTACCGGGCGGGAGCGGCCACGGGCCGCTGGCCGGCGGCGGTGCCGGTGCGATCGGCGATCTGCTGCCGATTTCGGGCCAGCGCGATCGGATTGATCGTCGTACCCGCCTGCTCCTCGAATCGGTCGACCGATGTTTGGAGACTGTGCTGGTAGAGAGGAGACGGAAGCGGTTCGTTGCGGTCGCCCGAGGCCTGCCCCGCGGTCAGGAGCAATCCCGCACACGACAATGTCACCACACATGCCCACCAAATCCAGCCACGGCGACTTCGGAGCCAGTTCGCTTTCAGCATAAGACCTCCACGTCTATCAATGGGGCCACTGTTCTCATCCGTAGAGTGCCGGACACACGTGCCGTGCGCCCAAGAAGCGACTTCTATTCAGTTGGCAGATCGCGAGAAACGAGCACTACAGGTTGCTGAAACCCAAGGTACGTTTGCGGGATGGCTTGTCAAGAGCGTGAGGATTAATTTTACCATTTATGTTAAGTTTGAATCGGCGAAGGCCGATCTCCGACGCCAATCCGTCTGAGTGGGGAGCATTGTATCACAATGCCGTGCAACATATTATGGTGATCCCGTTGAATTCGGTGCCTATTTCAAAAGGACAGCAAAGTGGCTGGTCCGATTGCGCGACGTGTGATCGATCTCCCAGCTCTTAAAGCCCGCGGCCTCCGCCATCGAGGCAATCTGTCTCCGGGAGTAAAACCGGACGGGACACGCCTTAAACAGATACCGTGCCTTTCGCAGCGGCATACGCAGCCAATGCCGGGATGGAAATGAGGCGACCACCGAGTGCCCGGCCCTCTGCGCCATCCTCACCAGCGCCGCTGCAGGATCGGCCACATAGTCGAAGAATCCCACCGCCACAACGACCTCAAACACTTCGTCCGACGGCCACTGGGCAAAATCGGCGACGACCAATTCAACATGACAATCTCCCAATCGGTCCAACCGCGAGCGCGCCATCGCCAGCATGTTCTCGGAGACATCCAGGCCGACTAATCGCCGTCCATCCGGCTGGGCCAGCGCCTCGAGATAGCGTCCCGAGCCACAGCCGATGTCCAGCACACTGCGTGGCCGTACCGCCGCCACATGGTCGAGCGTCCGCCGAAACCGCTCATCGATGTCGGCGCGAAAGCGGCGATTGATCCACCCCATGAGACGGGACGGGGCGGCGCCGTGATAGAGCGAATCGAACGCAGACGCCGTGCGGTCAAAATGGCGGCCGACTTGCTGCGTTGGAGTTGTCCGGGAGCGATCGTGCAACATGAAACTGCTCGTCCTTATGTGATGAAGCCCTCATTCCGCAGAACCGCGGACATGGTGGTGAACCGCACGGAGTGCAACAGAGTTTCCATCCGCCTCCGTCCCTTGCTCAGTCCGGAGTAATGCCGGAAACGTCGCGGCCAGGACAGTCCCGGCAATCGCGGCGCGATTCCGCCGATCTCGCAAGGATGCGCGTAGAAGGTCGTCGGAATCTCGCTCCGTCCCCGTCGGCCGAAGAACACGCGCGTCACCCAGAAGGGATACACGCGAAAGTAGCCGCCGCCGCCGATCGGCAGCGTTCCAAACAGCAGCCGCAGCACCGGCAACGGAAACTCCACCAGCCCATTGGGCCAGCGAAACAGACCGTGGGGCGTCCCGCGCATGCCGTAGGCGTCATGCCAGCCGGTCGGTACGACACTGGAGTCATAGAGAAACCCCGCCGCGCGCAACTCGTCGATGGCCCACAAATTCTTCTGCCCGATGGAGAAATCCGGCGCGCGAAACCCGATGACCGGCTGCCCGCATGCGTCCTCCAGCAGCCGCTTGGCCTCTGTCAGATCGTGACGAAATGACTCACGCGACTGCCCGAAAATGCGACGGTGCTCCAGTGCGTGGCAGCCGATTTCGTGCCCGCCCTCGGCGACGCGCCGGACCAGGTCGGGTCGTGACTTCGCGATGCGGCCCAGAAAGAAGAATGTCGCATGCGTGTTGCAGCCCGCCAGCAGCTCGAGGGTCACTTCAAGATTGTCGGCGATCTGGCCATCTTGCGTCTCGATGCGGAGAAACTCCGTCGGCACCGACACGCTCTCCACGAGCGCTTCCGCCTGCGCCTCGACATCGATCGTCAAGGCCAGTGAGGAGGCACCCGTCAACTCGCTCATATTACCGGCTCGCGCCCGGCCAGCCGTGCGCATGGCGGCGCATTGTCTGGGGTCAGATTTGGAAATAGCGGGAGAAATCGCAGGCGAACCCGCGCGGCGTGTACTCGCCGCGCTCGGCATCGAGTTGATAGTCGCCGCGACATCGCCCGTCGGCGATGGCGGTGATCGCCGCCAGGAACCGGTCCACTTCCCCGATCGTGTTGTAAATCCCGAAGCTGATGCGCACGGTGCCCGGCAGGCGCGAACGGTCGCGCGACAGGATCTGGCGTTCCAGCTCGCGCGCGTCCGCGTCGTTGACATGCAGCAGCGACTTCACATACAGGTGCGCGCAGAAACAGCCGGACCGCACGCCGATGCCGTGCTCGTGGCTGAGGATCGCCGCCACCAGCGCGTGCGGCATCCCGTCGATATCGAAGGCGATCACGCCGAGCCGCTCGGCGGTGTGTTCGGGATCGACATTGCCATACACGATGACTTTGGGGATGCGCGCCAGTCCGCGCAGCGCATGCGCCGTCAGCGCCGCCTCATGTACAATAATCCGGTCCCAGCCGATCGACTCGATCAGTTCGATGGCCTTGGCCAGCGCCACCACGCCGATGATGTCCGGTGTGCCCGCCTCTTCCTTGTCGGGAAGATCGGTCCAGTAGGCCTCTTCGAGATTGACGATGTCGACCGTCCCGCCGCCGACGCTGTCGGGATCGCCCTCCTCGAACGGACGCCTGTTGCCGACCAGAATCCCGATCCCATACGGGGCGTACATCTTGTGCGCGGAAAACACGAGATAGTCGATGTGCGACGGATCGGTCGCATCCCCCATGATCATTGGGCGGTGCGGGGCCAATTGCGCGGCATCGACGAGTACCTCGGCGCCGACCGAGTGCGCGCCGCGCGCGAACACGGCAATGTCGTTGATATACCCCGAAACATTGGATGCCCCGGTGACGGCCACAAGGCGGATCTTCTTTCCGTATTGCACCAGTTTCGCGTTGAAGTCGTCGACGTCGATGCGCCCGTCGCCGTCGATTTCGATATGCACGACCGTGGCCACCTTGCGCCACGGCAGCTCGTTGGAGTGATGCTCCATGAGCGAGGTCAGCACGATATCGTCGTGCTTCAGATCGAGCCGATGCGACAGCTTGTTGATGGATTCCGTCGAGTTTTTGGTGAAGAGCACGATATGGCGCGTCAGATCAGCCTTGACGAAGCGGGCAATGCGCTCGCGCGCCTCTTCGAAAACCCACGATGACAACTGCGACTTAAAACCGGTCCCGCGGTGGACGTTGGAGTACCACTGGAGAAACTCATCGACCTTTTCGGCGATCGGCCGGAAGGTCGGGGTGGAGGCGGCGTTGTCGAAGTTGATGTAATTGACCGGGGGCCCCTCCAGCACCGGCACAAGGGCATCGACGCCGATCAACCGGGACCGCCATTCCGACAAATCACCCGTTGTCGCTGTCGGCCGCGGTTGAGTCTTGGCCAATGTTGTGGGCATGATGGTATCCCCCCCTCCCTATCCGGACAATATACGCGCCCGACAGGGCCGGTGCACGCACTTCAGGCCCATTTTGACAGCCGGCCGATCAACTGTTGAGCGGGCACAAAGCATCTCCCTGCTCGCTTCACAAAAATACCGTCCTCACGCCGAGGGGCGTGAGGACGGCAATTTGCAAGCAAGCGGTCTTCGGTCGATTAGAAATTGCCGGTCAAGCTGAACCGGTGATTCTCGTCCATGAAGTCCTGCAGCTCCTCGACATAGGCATAGTCGAAGCGGAACTGCTTGAAGCGCAGTCCCGCACCCAGCGCAAAGGCGCCATCGTCGACGCCCGCGCGAGCCGCCACGCCGTAGTCGGAATTGTCGAAGGCGTGCATATACTCGCCACCGATGCGAAATACCATTTCATCGACGCCCTGCGTCTTCTGGATTTCCACCGGGAAGGTGAAACCCATCAGCGCATCGGGATGGACGCCGATGCCGAAGCGGATGTTGTACGGCACGGCATCATCGCCGACTTTCAATCCCAGTGACTGAGCCACGACGCCGACGCTTGCTTCCGGGTGGATGTCCCATTGGACACCCAGGTCGCCGCCGACACCGGTCTCCTCGGCGACGGAATTGTTGGCGATCACGAGACTGGCGCCGAAGCGCATCGCCTCGGCCTGGTTCGCATACGACAGCAGGAAGTAATTGTCGAGATAGTCCTCGGTCGTCTGCGTGCCGCCGCCGTCGATCAGGCCGACATCGGTAATCCCGGCGTTGATCCACGAAATTCCGAGGTGGCCGAAGCTAAAGCAGGCCGCGGCCGCCAGATAGTTGAATTGGCGGTCGGCGAACATGTCCGCCGAGAGCATGCTCGTGAAACCCCACGTTTGCAGGTGTGTCAACCCGGCCGGGTTGAAGAATCCTGCTGTGGCGTCATTGACAATGGCAACTTGCGCATTGCCCATTCCATAGGCGCGCGCGCCGACACCGGTGCGCAGAAACGGCAGCGCGTGGTTGTCATCCACCGCACTCGCATTCGTCGACAGTCCCACCACGAAAAGCGCCGTGACGAGGACCATCGTCAACAGTGTGACCCGCTTGCTGGTCATGATCGTTACTCCCCTCGTTAAGCTCTTCAATTCTCTTTTCGTCCTCGTTTATGGTTTTCGGCGTCCCGCCTCCCGGCCGTCAGGGGCCGGAAGGCGGGAGCCAACTCTCCGTGGTTAATCGTTCGAAGCCGACAACCGCTTGACCACGACCTTGAGAACCTGCGACGACGCCGCATGCGACGCGCTGCCGGTGCTCTGGAAGTGGACAAGGTACACGCCTTCGGCCACGAGGTCGCCGTCGTCATTGCCGCCGCTCCAACTGACGGTCTGCGACACGTTGCCGATGGCGCTGTTGTAGATCGTACCGACCTTGCGTCCCGACAGATCATAGACCGACACGGTGACCGAACCGCCGCCGTCGAATCCGTTCAGGTCGAAGCTGATCTGCTCGCCGCTGTACGGATCAAACGGGTTGGTCGAACCGCCGGAGATCACCACGTCGCCGTCGCCGCCCTCGCCACCGCACTCCGCATCGGAGACGGTGAACATCTCTTTGACCACGCGCTGGTGGTTGCCGACATAGTCGACCACACCGTCGCAAAGCTGGTCATAGATGTAGTACTCACAGTTGCAGTCGTCGTAGTACTCCTGGAAGCGGTTGCCGTCGTAAATCACGATCCCCAGCCGGCGATACTGCGCGTCGTGGATGGTCAGCGAGAATTCAAACTCGCCGGTCGCCGCGTTCCATTCGCCGTCGTTGAACGCATCCCAGACTTCGGTGTGGATCATGCGGCTCTTCGGCGTCACGAACGCCTCCGAGGCGGTCATGTCGTACACGTCGACGAAGACATGCGTCCAGTCGACGCCCGATCCCATACCGTCGTTTGCGGTCAACAGATCGTCGGTGATCTTGATCTTGAAGGTCGGGTTGCGACAGACGTACTCCGTCATGACCTCGACATCCGGCGGCGTCGCATCGACGGTGAAGGTCCACGTGTCTTCCGCGCAGAACCCGGCGCGGTTGAACGCGCGTACCGTGATCGTGTGGTCGCCACCCGACAACGGCGGCGCTTCGTAATAGCCGTCACCGTAATTGTCGTAGTAGTCATAACAATCGTCGTAGTAGCTGTCGTACAGATAGTTGTCGTTGATGCACGGACAGTGCAGCCACTCGGTCGTCAGGATACCGGTCGTGTTGTCCCACGCGGAGTAGTAGAAGCCGTTATCCGGATTGTCGTCGTTGGACCACAGCACCGTCTCGTTCGACGTACCCTCGTCGAGGATGACAATGATGTCGTCGTCGTCGATGTCGCGGTTGCCGTTGGTCCCTTCGATGTTCGAGCGGACGATCGTCTGGATCGTCGGCCACGGACTGGTGTAGCTGCCGTAACCGTAGTTGGTCTGATCGCCCTTTACGTCGACGGTGATCGCGCCGGTGTTGCACACGCGCGTGCCGGAGACGACCGCGTAGATGCCGTTGAGGTCTTCGACGCAGAAGGTCGCGCGGGTCGCCGTGATGGGCACTTCGCCCTGCGACGCTTCGCTGCAGACCACGATATCCCAGCGGTTGTTCCATTCGCCTTCCGACTGATCCCACCACGCCGGAGTCAGATCAGCCACCGGATCGAGGGACGCATCGGCGGTATGCCCGATCGTAATCTTGGCATACTTGCCGTCGTTGAGTTCACCCTCGAAATCCTCGGTGAAGCGGATGGCGGTGACCAAGCCACGCCCGTTCTTCTCCCAGGCCGGCCACGCCTGCCAGTGCTGCTGGTCGCGCGTCAGGACCGGGATTCGCGCCGGGAAGATCACGATGCCGTTGTCCTGGCTCAGCGACCCCGGCTCGACGCAAATCTTCGCGTTGAGTGTCGGGTGCGTGGCGCTGCAACCGCCGGTGGCGGCGTCAACGTGCCAGACGGTCATGATCTCACGGTGCAGGTGCGTGACGTTGTCGCCGTCGGTGAAGGCGGTCCAGAACCAGCCGTCGCCTCCCTGCATGATGCCCGCCGAGCCCTCGAAGCTGCCCATCTGGTGGGTCTGCGCATCCGGATCGGGCGTCCACAGATCGATCTTTTCGACGGCAATGTCGCCCTGGCTGTCCGGCGAACGATCCATCCAGACCGCCATCATCGAGTGATGATAGGCGTTGTCGTCACCAGAGAACATCTTGTTGACCAGACCCAGATTCTCGAAGGTCCGATCCTCAAACCAGACCATCGCATCCTCGCCGACCGCAGACGGGTCAATCGGCGTTACCTCGGCGATGCAATGGCCCTGCACCTGCTGCTGGCTGAGACTCACGTACGCGACCGGCGCGGCGTCATGATCGACGTTGCCGAGCGTGTCGGTGGCGACCACGCGCAGTTGCAGGTTGCCGGAGAGCAGGCACGGATCCCACTGGGTCTGCCAGCATTGGTTGCTGCCGTTGACCTGTGAGGATACGCCGATGCCCACCCAGTCGGTCGCCTGGGTCTGATTCGCATAACGGTACTGGAACTGGACATAATCTATGTCCGTGTCCCAGGACTGTGCATAGATGAAGTATTTCTGATTCATGTGCTCATCGGAGGAACGCCCGAAGCCGGCGATGTAGGCCAGCGGCGGGGTGTGATCCTCGACGCACACGGTCACGGACTCCGAGGTGAAGGTGTTGCCCACCGCGTCGACCACGACCGTCCAGACACAGTACTCGCCCGGCGCCAGACCGGTGATGTTCCAGTCGGCAAAGGCGTCATCCTGGCCGTCGGACAGCGGAACCTGCTTGCCCCAGATGATGCCGACATCGTTGTAGAGCGACGAACCGGTGATGGCCGTGGCCAGAGCGCTCATCGTCGCCGACATGCTGGCGTTGATGTCGTAGATCGCTCCGCCCGAGTTCGGCGCCAGGGTTGAATAGCCCGAGGTCGACGACAGGTTCATCACCGTGTGGATCGTCGCGCCGGAGGCCAGCAAGCCCGGACCATACTGCGGGTACAAGCTCGCATCGTCGGCATCCTCATCCGTAAACAGGATCAGGACACGGCGCGCGTTCGAACGGAAGTCGTAGAAGTCCAACGCCTGCGTCATCGCCTCGAGACCATTCTCGAGGTTGTTGTCGAACTGGCCGCTCACGTTGCCCACCGGGGCATCGCAGGCGCCCGACACCATCAACGAGGCCTCGGAAATCGACGTCGTCCACCAACCGTCTGGGTCGTCGCCCCAATCGTCGTACTCGCCGTCGTGATGGATCGGACGTCCCGCGACATAAGCGTTCAGGTCGTTGGAGAACACGTTGCCGTTGAACGCGAGCACACCGATGCGGTAGCTGACGTCGCCCAGCCCGTTGAGGAGCTCGGGGATTGACGAGCGAATCGCCGCGTTATAGAAGTAGTAATCGCACATGGAATTCGAGTTGTCGACCACGAGCACGATGTCGACCGGCTGCGAACCGCCTTCGCAGTTGCCCGCGAAGAACTGCATGTAGTACGCGCCGGAATTGAAGCGCTCGTCGGAACCCTCGCACGACTGATCGTCGATCGCCACACCCATGATCCGGATGACGGAGTCTTCCGGCAGCGCCACCGCGTGGCAGGTGCCGAAGGTCTCGTCGCCGTCGATATCGACGACTTCGGTCATCGGGTCGGTCACGTCGACCATGACATTGCGCGGAATCGAATGGTACGCCTGGCCGGCCTTATCCCAAACATAAGCCACCAGAGTGTAGCATCCGTCGGCGCAGCAGTCCGGATCGCTGAGAATCTCGCCCTCGCAATCCAGATCGTATCCGGGATAGTACCCGTCGCCGTAAACGACTTTGTCGTCGCCGTCGATGATGAGGTTCTCCTCGCAGACACCGCACCAGTCGGTGAACCAGTCGACGCACAGCGAGCCGTATGTGTCGGCGCCGATGTGCACCCAGTTGGCGCGGGGATCAAATTCCTCATCACTGTCATAGTCGGGCCACTCGCCCGGCGCATCGCAGTGACGGAACCACCACACCACCGAGTCGATGCCGATGCCGTCAATGATCGGGCTTAAGGAATCCCGATCCAGGCACAGATCGGCATGCTCGCCGACAAAGGTCAACGTCTGGCCGAGAACGACGCGCTCCTGCCCGCCGAGCACGTGTAAGCTGAACGGATCGGGCGCTCCGGCGGTCGTGACCGGGCAACGGAACGGCTTGGAATCCGCCACGCCGTTGTCGTATGCCACACCCCAGATCCACTTGAGGCCATCATCCACTTCGGACAAATCCCACCAAGCCGAGAACTCGTCGCCGTCAGCCGACACATCGGAACCGATGTAAGTCGACGTGCCGCCTTCCTGCGATGTGCTCCAGAAGAAGCGCACCGAGTCGACGGAGTAGTTGCTCAGCTTGCGCGCGACAATCTGACCGGAATCACCGACCAGGTAACCGTCGTATGCCGGCGACGTAATGCGGACCTGGTTGGTATCCATATCCAGAATCCACAACTCGGTCGTGTCGGCATGATCATCCGATTCGCAGCCCGTCGCCAGGCAACCATTGCCGAGATCATCCTGAACGTGCGTGATGACCCAGCCCTGCCAGAAGCCGTGCTGCAATGTCACCATACCCGAATCGACCGGATCAAACGGGCTGGTCAGGCACGAATCGAAGTCGTCGATCTCGTCTTCATCCGACTCGGTCGGCGACAGGGACGCAATCGCCAGTTCATGGCAGATCGTGCCGATGTCGCACGGGTCGGCGTCGACCGTGATGCTCAACTCGGTCCCCGCCTTGATCGTCGTCCAGTGCGACGCCGTAAACGGTGCCACGGTGTTGTCGACCCTGACGAGCATCTCGTTCGGGTTTGCCTCGTTGAAGGTAAAGTCGCCGGGATACCCGCCGCCGCCGCCGCCGCTGTAATCGACGGTCGCGCGGATGCGGTAGCCGCCGTCCTTCGTCAGTCCGGCATTGTAGAGGCCGTACTGATCAAACGTGGCGCAATAGTCGGCGCTGCCGTCCGGATTATAGGCGACCTCGAAGCAGCCGCTCTTGGCGCCCTTGTCGTATGCGCACATCAGGAACCACTGGTCTTCGACGTCGGACCCGTTGGCCCACGACGCCCACAACTCAACATCGTTGATATCCTCGTTGATCGGCACGTGGATGCAGAATTCGAATTCGCCATCCGGGCCGCCGATCGAGATCGTGTCGCAGATCTCCACGCCGCCGTCAAGCGTCAGCGTGATCTCCTGCTCCGGCATGACGACGTCGAACCACCACGACTGCGACGATGTGCTGTTGCAGCCGCAGTCGTACGCCTCGACCCAGGCATAGTACTCGCCTGAAACCTGGCCGATGATTCCCAGGTCGACTTGGTCAAACAGCGTCTGCGAATCCCAGTTGAAGAAATACATGCTGTCGACGACCGAGTCGGGCTGCATCAATCCGCCGAAGACGACCTCTCCGTAATCATAGTTGTAGATATAGAGGACCAGACTGTCGATGCCGCAGTTGTCCGCTTCGCCGTAACCGAAGTCGCCGTCACGGTCGCGAGCGACCGCCCAGATCGGCACATCATCGCCCGCCACGATATCCGGCGTGGCGTCATCGTTGGGGTTGTTGTCGCCGTCGAGCTGAATGATCGCGGCCCACGGTTCGGTGCTGTCGAACTTCACCCACACCTTCTGCGACTCGGCCATGACGCCGGCACGGTTCCAGGCACGGGCAAAGATGTAATACGGACCGTCCTTGTCGGGCGGCTCCCAATAGTAGTGGTAGTACCCGTTCGGACTGAAGGCGTCATGCCCGGTGCGATAGACCGAACCGGAGGTCACCTTCTGGCGATAGAACACCACCGAGTCGATCGGGTTGAACGGATCCGGCGATGTCGCCAGCGCCTCCAACTCGATCGGGCATCCCATGAATTCGGGATCGGTCGGCGTCGGATAGGTCAGCACCACCGTCGGCGCCGCGCACGAGAGGTGCACGGTGACGATGTAGACGCCCGGCTCAGAACGGTTCAGCGAGTAATCCTCCGCCACCACCGTCAGCTCATAAGCGCCGTCCGCCAGACCCAGAGCGTGCGGGCACCACACGACCGACAGATCTCCGCTTGTGCCGCCGCCGCTGGCTTCAACGGAGTCGATCTCGATCCACTCGGTCGAACCGACCGCGCGGTAGTAGAAGATCGCCTGCTTGAAGCTCTCGTTCATCAATGTCGCCGCGGTCAGCGTGATGCAGCCGCCGGTCGTGACCAGACTGTCGTGATCCTGGCAGAACACCGCATCGCCCATCGGCTCGATGATGATCGCCTCGGTCGTGTCGATGTCCAGCAGGTACAGATCGATGCAATCCTGCGTCATGTTGCCGCAGCCGTCCCAGGCGCGCACCAACAACACATGCTGCTGGTACCCGTCGGTGACCTGCACGAACGGCGCGATCGTCGGATCGAGGATCACATGATCGAGCGCATTCGCGCCCTCGCGGATCGCGAGGATCTTGTGCTCACAGTCGATCGGCTCTTCCTGTCCGTTGCCGTTTTCGCCCTTCGTCGGACCATCGTAGCCGAAGAACGAACTGGCCGGATACCCGCTGCGGCCTTCTTCGTCGCACTCACAGCCGACGCAGTTACCGTTCCAGATCGAGTACTCGACCTTGGTAATCGAGGCCGCCTCGGCCGACGGCCAGACCTGCGGTTGCACTTCAATAGTCTGACCATATTGAGCCCAGGCCCAGCCGCGCGGATCCGACATCGTGCAGCCGGCGTTCGGCTGAACGACCGTCTCGCCGTTGACTTCGGTCCAGATCGTGTCCCAGGCGATGTTGCCGGTCATGCAGTCGACGAAATACGACTCCATGTCGCACTCGACGGTATCGTAAGTGAAGGCGTCAAACTGACCGTCACCGTCCAAATCCCACGAATACGACCCGGTGATCGTCCGCACCATCAGACGGAAGTCGTACCACGTCTGCATCTGCAACACTTCGCAGACATCAAGGTCATCCCACCGCCAGACAGTCGAGTTGGTACCGCCCGCGCCGTCCAAGAAGCCCGAACCCAGCGAATTCCAGTTCGCATGGATGTCGGGACGGTCGGAGCGCTTGTACCACAAAGTCACATCTTCGATGTCGTCGACGTTGCCCTGCGTGAAGTCAAGCTCGGCGATAAAGTCGACCTCGCCGCTCAAGCTCGGCACCGTGTCGCCGTAACAGACGTCCGGCGTCCACAGGCACATCGGCGGGGTGTCGATATCGACGCAGACCTGCACGCACGGCGTGGTGCAGGTGTTGCCCTGCTCGTCATAAATGATGGCGCGCAGCCAGATGATCTGCCCCGATTCGGTCACCCACGCCAGATCGTCGGTGTTCCACCAGTCGACGCAGAAGTAGTCGGTGCCGTCGGCGCTGTTGCCCTCCTCGATGGCGAACGTTTCCCATTCGAAGACGTTTTCGCACGGGATCTGCTGAATACGGCAATCGTAGATCAGACAGACCGTGTCCGTGGTCGCGGTATAGCAGACGATGGAATCCAGTCCGGAAGAGTTCTCAAAGAGGGTGCACAACTGTGCGGCCCCGTCTCCGTTGTCGAAGCAATTCAGCGTGCCCATCACGAAGTCATAGACGCACGAGTCGCCTTCGATGACCGAACCCGAGTCGCCCTCGCACGGATAGAATCCGCAAACCACGGTGTCGATCGTTCCGGTGCAGCACTCGCGCGCCCACTGGAAGTCGATCTTCAAAACGTTATCCGGATCGATTTCGATGCCCTTGGGATCGATCGTCACGCACACCTCGACCGGGTCGAGCATGCTGCGCGACCGGCGGATGCACTTGCCGTCGACCGGGTAGGAAATCTCGCCGCAGGGCGCCAGCGTATCGGGCACGCACAACGGCGCCTCGTCATCGTCGGAGAAGCCGAAGGCATCGCACGCGATCGCGTCGATCTCCGCCTCACCCTTGACGAACCCGTCGACGAAGAAGGTGAATGTCGTGCACTGGGCGTAGACGTTCTCGACGTACAGGACCACGTCGTTGCCGAGTGCCGGCCAGCCGGCATCGTCGGCTTCGAGGCGAATCTTGTACGGCGGTGTGCCGCCCTCGATGCAGACTTCAATCGTGTTGGTTCCTTCGACCGGTTCCCAGCCATGGAAGTCGCAGTACGGCTGGTAGCTTTTCACCTGGCCATTGATGAATGTGATCTCGACTTCGATGGGCTCGGCCGACCACGTAAAGTAGAAGAAGCCGCAGCAATCTTCCGCCTCATCGCGGGTCGTCACCTGGCCCGCGCCGTCGTGGGCAATGACCATGACTTCGAGAACCTCGACGGTATCATCCTCGCGGACGAGATTGTTGAGGTTGCTGCAGGGCAGCGTGATCTCCCAGTGGTTCGGCCCGACTTCGGCAGTGAAACTGCCCGGACCGTACGCGTGCCATTCTCCCGGTACGCCCGCCGAATCGGCAATGCGGACCAGAACCGTGTCGATGCCCGTCACATCCAAGCTCGTGTCGTTGCACGGCTGAATATAGAAGTGGAAGCCGTCGGTCGGATTCGGATCCCAGTCGAGCAATTCGCAGTTTTCACAACTATAGGAGCCGCCCGCCTCCGGTTGGAAGACGCACATGATCGGCGGACCCTGATCCGCATAGCACTGCGTGATGAACATCGAGTCCTCGGGCAGCTCGAAGTCCGCGAAGACGCTGTCTTCCTGCGCGTTACCGCAGGTGTCGTAGGTGATGACCACAAAGTCATACCACACGAACTCGATCAGATCCAGCCCGGCGTCGTCGGTGCACCACTCGTACACCGTGCCGGTGTCCACAAACGGAACCGTCGCCACCAGCACGGCCGTGTCAAACCGGCCGTTGGTCGCCATAAAGATGCAGAAGCTGTCGGCCGACTCGTCGAACCCGCGCCACCGCAGACAGATGTTCAGATTGTCCTCGGATGAACAGGTTAAGCTGTCGACCGGGTCAGGACGCGTGCCCGGACACAGGATCGAATCGGGGTGCAGGCATTCGAGATTGCCGCACGAGTCGATCACCCAGATGTTGAACAGATAGTCCTGGCACCACGACAACTCGACCGTACCGTCGGTCGTCCAATCCCATGTCGTGTCGTCGACGCGGATCAAACCGTCGGTCCCCGCGCCGCCTAAGGTATCGTCCCAGCCCAGACCGGCCAACGTGTCGACATAATCGATCACGCCGGTGCCGTTGTCATAGAACATGCGGAAATGCGCGACGTCCACATCGACATTCGTAAAGCGGATGCGGTTGGCGCGTGTGCCGATGAATGTCGTGTCCAGGAGACAATCGGTGATCAAAACCGGGTCCGGCGCCCGCGCATCCAGCTCGTCGATGTTCGGGTTCGGGTCGCTCCAGTAGATCTGCAGCGAGTCACACGTGAACGGATTGCCGGCATCATCCACGGCAAAGAGCCATACCCACGGGTGGCTGCCCGCCGATGCCGATGTGTCGATGGCGTTCTCTAATGGATACTTGCCGAGCGTCCAGTCGACGCGCCTGACACCACCGCCGAGATTGACCATCGGCACGCTGTCGTGCCACAGATTGGTCGAATCGTCGACTCCCAAACCAAAGCGATACAGTGTGTCGCCCAACAGGTTGAGCCAATAGGTCACGTCGGTGTTGGCCGAATTGGTGTCGAATATCTCGATCCGGACTGTTTCGCCCAACGAGATGCAGTTGTTCGAGTCCAGATCGGTCAGCGCCTCATAAGTCGTCTCGATATTGGCGCAGATCGGCGCGGTGTTGTCCACCGGACCATTATAGGTCGCCGTGACCGAGTCGACGTTGCAGGCGTTGTCGGTATAGCGGAACTTCGCAGTGAACGGGCCGTCCGGATTCTCTAAATCGCCTCCCGGCACCTCGAAGACCAGCGCCCAGCGGTTGTCGCCGGCTATCTCGAAGAGGCACGGATACGCAGAGTACGTGTCGCCCTCATTCGGGAAGTTGTAGGTCTCGACGCAAACCTGGCAGATTTCCTCAAACGGCTCGTTGCGCAGATCGACGAAGAACCTCATGGTGTCGACCGTCGTCGCCACGCCGTCGCCGTTGACATCCACCCACAACGTCCAGGTGGCGGTCCCACCGCCGATGTCCGGATCATTGTTGTCGATCGGCTCGGCGACGATCGTGGTGCAGGCCGAGACATCAAACGGGGCAACATCGGCGCGCGCCGTGGTGATGATCTCATAGAAACCGGCCGCGACATCCAAGTTGCCCTCTGTAACGACAAACCAGCTCAGGGTCGAATCGGCCTCAAACCCCGGCCAGCAGAACAAACCGGAATCGGAATCGAGGTCCGGATTCTGCTCCATGCTGAGGCCATTTCCGGCCAGACCGGGCAGGTTGACCTGCGGCCATCCCGAGGTCAACTGATCCAGATCCCAGTCGGGAATGTGCGCACACACGCGGAACGAATCCCCGACGCTGATGGTCGAATCCGCTTCGTCGCATGAGGTGGTGCAGACATCCACGAACTGATACCAGCAGGAGTCGAAGGCCAGAAGCCCGTCGGAATCGATCGTGATCGCCACGACCGCTGTATCGGTCTGGCTTGGAATGCCGTCGCTGCATATCCAGATCTGGTAGGCGAAGATGTCGGACCCATTATAGAGGGAATCGGGGATATACCAGAACGAATGCACGCTGTCGACCAGCACCACGGTGCCGTTGAAAGGACCGTTGGAGCCGGGATTCAAAAGCCGGACCGAGTCGATCACCGCACCGTACGAGGTGTCGTTCATCGTCACGGCGATCAGGATCGAGTCGTTCTCGGGGCAGTTGCGCCCGTCATCGATGGCAATGACCGAGTCCTCGATGATCTGCCGGCCGAAAGTCGAATCGGGATCGGGCGTGTAGTACGTCACCATAATAAGTGAGTCAAAGTTTATCCCGATCCAGGGCAGACAGGTGTCAAACGGCGCGGTCACGTCCGCAAACCACAGAAGGCCGCCCGCGACGTACCATTCGACCGAGTCCGGTGTGCCGCCAAAGCTGGGCGTCATGCAGATCGTGTCGCTCTCGCAATGGCTGAATGTGTAGGTGTAGCTGACCGCGGCGGCCGGTGCGGCCATCGTGCCCACCAACAGGGCTGCGGCCAGCCCGATGATCCAAAGTCGCGATTTCATCCGCGCTCCCCCTTCCTGAGGTGAGTTCGTTCCGCTGCTGTTGCCGACTGTCCCGGCTAATGAGCGGAACGTCCGCGCAAGTCGATTGGTCGATTCCATTTGTTTCTGTGTTCCTCCTGTTGGATATGGCTTGAACATTCGCATCATTTCGTTCCGGAATATGGGTTGAACGTATGAAACAAAAAATCAGCTGACGCTGACGCTCTTCGCATGACCCCCCCTTTGCGCAGTCAATTCGAAGAAATCAGACTCATTCGGCTCAAGCGCTCCGGCCCCCGCACCGGCCGGGTGTCTTCCGTCCGTCAATAATTGGGTTCAAACGGAAAACACATTCGCGGCATGATTCCCGGTTTGCCCCGCTCCCAGGGAGCCGGCACGAACCGTCCATGCGACCGAATGTGTCGAGAATGCAGCGTGACCCTCCATCTGTCGATTCACATCCCAACTGCCGGCAAACGCCGTAAACACAAGACATCACCCATCACCCGGTGATGCCGACCCATAACCTGTATCAGTGCGGCCGACGCTACTTAATGTAGGCACCCTGCCCGGATGCGCGACCGCCGTAAAACGTTTTCACTGCCCCCCAGTGTTGCCCCAAGTCCTTTGACCGGCAACGAATGTCGCCAACGGAACGAACCAGCGCCGATGATTGTCAAGACCTTTGTCACCGTTTTTGTCTATAGGAACACCCCCACATCCTGTAGGGATGGTCAATCACCTTATCGGCCCCAAAAGGCCAAGGTTTAGATGATGTTACTGAATCGCCTCCCCCGCTTTGGCAAAGCCAAGCGCCTGAGCCGCCCCTTCTGGCGCGCAAATTATGAGGGCACACCAAAATCGCCGCAAGGCTTTTTTTCACCTCAACGAGAATTAATTCTGGTCAACTCCCATGCGCCGCAACGATTAGAGGAAATCATACAACAGAAAAGTTTAACCGCAGCCGATTAGCACCAAGAACCCTCTACATTTAATAGCATTGGCCCTGAGCAGATTGCTCCGCCGACGTGTACGCAACCCACGCAGACACAACATCTGGTAGCGTGCGCGGTTTTCCGCTTACACATGCGGAAGGAGTGCCATTCACGCGATCATCATGATGCGATCACGCGTTCTTGCTCAACGATTTCTGGGCTGGAATAATCTGGTAGGAAGATGCTGTGCGGACGGAAGCGCGATGCTGAACAGATTTGCAGGCGTTAATCTCGAATCTCAGATTGGGGATGGCGGAGCGTGGCTATTTGTCGGGGACACGTGAAGTGCAGGCCGACCGCCATCGTTCCGCGACCGCAAGCAGGCCGGACATGTCACAGTCGCCGACCAAGGCGCAGACATACTCGCCACTTTCTTGCCAGCAGAGGCATTTGCAGCACCCCAGCGTGGCGGACTGATACAACCGGCCGTCGACACGCAGCGGCGGTTGGTCGATCAGGCGGATGCTGGAGGCCGGGATCGCAAAAAGTGAGATGCGTCCGTTGACCTGACAATGCATTTCCAGGTGCGCCAGCCACGAGTTTTCCCATGGCTCGACCGAGGCGGCGATCGTCCCCATCGATGCCGGAGAGCTCGCCGGCAAGAGACTCTCGGCGGTGGTGCCAAGCCGTGACACGACGAAATCGCGGGCGTCGCTGTAGTCGGCCGTCGCGAGGAGCTCGTTGTTCCCGGGATAACGATGATGATGGGATTGGGCCAACGCCCGCCAGTTGACTGAGTCGCGACCGAAGGTCCCCGACATCCAGGCCGATGCAATCGCCAAACCCAAGAGGAGGGAGGCGGCGACGGCAAATCGCCACAGACCCATCCGGTTGACCTCGGGACGTCCCGCTGTGGCGGCTGACGGCATCCCTTCCGACGCCAAACGGGCGAACAGGCGTTGACGGACCTCCACCGGCATGACCGGCCGGGGGATTCGGCTGACCATCAGTTCCCGGAATCGGCGCTCGGCCTCAACCTGCTGGCGCACAAACGGATCAGCGGCAATGGCAGATTCAAATGCCTGCCGGTCCGGCCCGTTTAGCTCTCCGTCGATGTAATCGTAAACTTGTCTCAGTGCTTCATCGCGATCCATGAGTGCAACCGTTCCATCTCTTCCACCTTCGCCAAAGTCACCACCGACTCTGGGATTGTCTGTACGTTGCCCCGCGGCTACAGGGCATCGGCAAGCACTCCAACGTTATCAATATCGTCATGGCCTCCGAAGTTCCCGGAATCAGCTTGATTTATCCTTCGGTGGCGGACGCTTTCGTGCCGGCCTTCAACGCATACTGGCTCAACGCTTTCTGAAGCAGTTTTCTCCCCCGAAATAGTCGTGATTTGACCGTCCCCATGGGGACGCTCAAGGCCTCGGCAATCTCCTCATAAGAGAGCCCTTCGACGAAGGCCATCACCACCACGATGCGAAAATCTTCGGGCAGTTCCTCGATCGCCCGCTCGATGTCGCTTCCCAGCACCTGGTCGAAGAGATTCTTCTCCGGGCTGCCGCCGGCGGTGGTCAGACTGTCGGCCTCGACCTGGCTGAAAAGCTGGTAGTCGGCCATCTCGTCGTAGTCGAGTTGGACCGGCGCCTTGGACTCTTTGCGGTAGCGGTTGATGAAGAGGTTGGTCAGGATCTTGAAGAGCCACGCCCGCACATTGGAGCCGTCCTCGAAACGGTCGAAGTAGCGATACGCCTTCAGTGCGGTGTCCTGAACGAGATCCTCGGCGTCGGCCGCGTTTTTGGTCATGCGCAACGCGGTGCGATACAACGCGTCCAGATTCGGCTTGATCTGCGATTCGAATGTCGTGCGGTCGCCCACGCGAGCGTGTCCTCTCCAAACAAGTTCGGACCCGACCGTGATCGCCAACGCCACCCCGGTTCGTCGGGCCCGATAAGTAAGTACGCAAGAGCCGCAGGCAAGGGCAAACCCGGTTTGTCCGGCCCGGAAGGTTATACGCCCGAATCGAGGGCGGCTTAAAGAGAAATCACGGCCCGGTCCGGGACACATGGCCACGTTAATTCAGGGACATAGTGAGACAGGGCTATGACTCATACGCGCGCAGCCCGCGCAGAAACGGATTGTACTGCCGCTCGAGCGCGACCGTGGTCGATTCGCCATGCCCCGGGTGCAGCCGCACGGCATCAGCCAATGTCAGGATGTGCCGCTCCAGCGACTCGATCATCGCTTCGTGATCGCCGCCGGGCAGATCGACACGTCCGATCGAACCGGCGAAGATCAGATCGCCGCAGAACACATCATCGCCGACCCGCAGCAGGCAATGTCCCGGCGTGTGACCGGGGGTATGTGTGACTTCGATCGAGAGCGGACCGCACTCGATCACATCGCCGTCGGCCAAATCGAAATCGACCGTCGGCGCCTTCACATCGAGCATCCCGAACATCGCCGCGTGCTCAACCAGTTCCGGCAAGTGCATTCGTTCCTCGGGATGCAGATAGAACGGCACACGCCTCAAGAGTGGGCGTTCCGCGAGTGCGTCTTTGAGCGGCTGCACCGCGCAGATGTGATCGACGTGCGCGTGCGTGTTGATGATCTTGGTGATCGTCAGCCCGAGCTGCTTGACGACTTCGAGAATGCGCGACGCTTCGTATCCGGGATCGACAATGAATCCCTCGCGCGTCTCTTCATCGCCGACGATATAGCAATTCTCCTGAATCGGCCCGACCGTGAGCTGCTCGATGATCATGGGGAGTTCCTGTGTGGTCATGGCTTCAGTCACGCACATTAGCGCAATCTCCAAACCATGGCTCACCACGGTGTGTCTTAGCCACACTCATGGGACCCACTCTCTGGAAATGGGCGGTAGGGAGAGGGCGGTTACAGCGGCACCAATCGCTATTTCGCCAATTCCTCCAAGAGGTGCGCTGCGGTCCGGATGCCGCGATGGAAGTCTTCCAGCGAGAACTTCTCGTTGGGGGAATGCAGCGCGTCATCGGGGAGTCCGTAGCCGACCAGCAGTGACGCGACACCGAGGTGGGTCTTGAAGGTCTCGACCACCGGGATCGAGCCGCCCGAGCGCACGATGACGCTCTTGGCGCCGAAGCCCTTTTCCAACGCAGCCCGCGCCCTGGCCAGCGCCGGCGAATCGGATGGGACCACCACCGGCTTGGCCATGCCGAAGTTGGCGAACCTTACATTTATATAAGGCGGACACAGTGAGCGAATGGTGTCCTCAAACTGCTTTTGCACCTTCTTCGGGTCCATATTCGGCACCAGCCGCATCGAAATCTTCGCCGAGGCCGCAGCGGGGATCACAGTCTTGGCGCCCTTGCCCTGATATCCTGACGTCAGCCCGTTGACATCGAGCGTAGGGCGAGTCCATGTCCGCTCGATGGGGGAGTAACCATTTTCTCCGGGAAGCGCGGTCAGGTCGAGACGTTTTTTGTAGTCGGTTTCATCGAACGGCAGCCTCGCCAGTTCGGCGCGTTCCTTCGGATCCAGCTCAACGACATCGTCGTAGAATCCGGGGATTGCGACTTTGCCGGTTTTCGGGTCGTGCAGTTTGGCGATGATGCGCGACAACTCGTTGGCGGGATTGGGGACCGCGCCGCCGTATTCGCCGGAATGCAAATCGATGTTCGCGCCGCGCAGAAAGACTTCCATGTAGCAAATCCCGCGCAGTCCGTAGCAGATCGCCGGGTATCCCGGTTTGAACTGCGCCGTATCGGAGACCACGATCTGGTCGCACTTCAGCAACTCGCGGTTGGCGGCGACGAAGTGTTCCAGATTGGTCGAAGTGACCTCCTCTTCACCTTCGATTAAGAACTTCACATTCACCGGCGGGCCGCCGTTGGTCTGGAAAAACGATTCGACCCCGAGCACGTTGGCGAGAAACTGCCCTTTGTCGTCGGAGGCGCCGCGCGCGTAGACATTGCCGTCGCGCACAGTCGGCTCGAATGGCTGGGAGTGCCACAACTCCAAGGGATCGGGCGGCTGGACATCGTAGTGGCCGTAGAACAGCACGGTCGGCCGGCCCTTGGCTCCCAGCCACTCGCCATAGACGAGCGGATGCCCCGGTGTTTCGTAAATGCGGGCCTGGCATCCCATGGCAGCGAGTTTGGCTTTGACGAACTCGGCGGCGCGACGGATGTCGGCGGCACGATCCGGGTCGGCCGAGATCGACGGTATGCGCAACAACTCGAAGAGTTCATCCTGATACCGTTTCTTGTTTTGATCGATATGTGCCATCACCTTGCTCATAGACTCCTCCCGGGTTACCGCATTCACTCGATTCCTGTAAGAAACATCACCAGGTGACCGCGAACAAGTCGTTGGCGGCAGCGGCACGGTTCGATCCCGTGCGCCCGGCGACTCAAGCCCGGTACGCCGCCTCATTTTGCGGCCACCGGCGGGCGGGACCTGGGGTGATCGCTTCCGCAGGCAGAAGGTAACCGACTACATCGAGCGTCCGTTTCTTCTGTTGCCGTCGACTGACGGCGATCAGACCTTCACGCCATGCGCCTGATCGAACGCATCGCCGCCGCACTCACCGCGTGGTCGGTGCGCTGGATTCCCAATTCGTTCATCATCGCCTGTCTGCTGTCGATCGTGGTCTTTGGGGCGGCGCTGCTGTGGACCGATACGTCGCCGTTGCAGGCGGTCGTCTACTGGGGCGACGGTTTCTGGGCGCTGTTGTCGTTCGGCATGCAGATGGCGATGATCATCTTCACCGGCTACATCGTCGCGGTCTCGCCGGTGATGCGCAAGGCGTTGGCCGCCATCGCCCGCATTCCGCGCGGGCCGCGCTCGGCGATTCTCACCATGACGGTCATCTCGCTTTTGCTGTCGTGGCTGCACTGGGGGCTCTCGATGGTCGGCGCGGCCCTGATGGTGCGTTTCATCGCCACGCAGCGGCGCGATGTCGACTACCGTTTGCTCGTCGCCTGCGCCTATCTGGGCATGGGCTGCACCTGGCATGCGGGACTGTCGGCGTCGGCGCCGCTGTTGGTCGCCACGCCCGGACATTTTCTCGAAAGCCAGATCGGCATCATCCCGATGAGCGAGACGATCTTCGCGCCGTTCAATCTGATCCTCGTGACGAGTGTCTTTGCGTTCCTGTGCGTGTTCACGCCGATGTTGCACCCTTCCCGTGAGCGCACCCTCGCGGTCGATCCGCAGGTGTTGGCGGGATTCGAGGAGTTTCACGAGCCACCAAGACCCCCTGCGCCGACGCCTTCGGAGCGGGTCGAGCATTCATATGCCATCAACGCCGTCTTCGGCATCGCCGGGCTGGCGTGGGTCGTGCGGCACTTTGTCATCCACGGCGGACCCCTCACGCTGGATGCATTCAACTTCAGCGCACTGTTTGCCGGTGTGCTCCTGCACCGCAACACCGCGTCATTTCTGCACGCGGCCGCCGAAGGGGGAAAGCTGCTCTGGGGGATCGTGCTGCAGTTTCCGTTTTATGCGGGCATGTACGGCATCATCAAATCCTCCGGGCTGACCGACGTGCTCGCGACGGCACTGACGACATGGACCACCCGCGACACGTATCCGGCCGTCGTCTACTGGTATTCGGGCATCGTCAACTACTTCGTGCCGTCGGGCGGCTCGAAATGGGCGATCGAGGCGCCGTATGTGCTGGAAGCGGCGCAGTCACTCGGCGTCGCCCCGGCCAAAGTCGTCGTCGCCTATGCCTGGGGCGACATGGCGACCGACATCATTCAACCGTTCTGGGCAATCCCGCTGCTGACCGTCGCCAAGCTCGACTTTAAGGACATCATGGGATATGGCATCCTGATTTTTGTTGCTTACGCCATACTTGTGACGGCTGCCTTCCTGTTGTTTCCTTAAAACCTCCATCGAATGGAGACGTACAGTCTCTTGAGGGGCTCAGCGAAAGCTGCGCGCTCTCCTGGTCGATTGGGAGGACGCGGCATCCGCTTGTCCCGCCTGTCCGAAGCGAAATCGAAGGAAGCAACGCCGAGGGGCCGAGACTGCATTTTGGTGCCGGTCAGCCCTTGGGCGACCACACCATGACACGACACCTTGAGATATTGCCCCTTGGTTCGTAACTTGGCGGGCAAATCCGGAGGCACGCTCATGGAAGGCAGAACCTACAAGATCATCGAAATCGTCGGCACCTCGGAAAAAAGCATCGAGGACGCGGTCGCCAATGCCGTGCACGAGGCGCAGCGCACGCTCAAGGGGCTGGCGTGGTTTGAGGTCCGGGAAGTGCGCGGCGGCATCAAAGACGGCGACATCACCGAGTTTCAGGTCGTCACGCGCATCGGGTTCCGTCTGCTGGAATAGAATCTCATCGCATGCTTGAACGCATCGTTCTGACAGCAGCCATTGCGCTGGGGCTGTATGGATTCGTGCAGCCGATCGCGGTGCGGCTGCGCGCCATCGGCAGAGCACACGGCGGCTTTATCGCCGATCAACCGTGGCGGCGCACCGCGCGTTTCGTCTGGGACGTGCTGCTGCAGGGAACGGTCATTGCGCAACGCCCCTTTGCCGGGCTGATGCACGCGCTGGTGTTTTGGGGATTTATCGCGTTCATCCCGGTGACGCTCGATCATTTTGCGCGCGGCTACGGCGCAGCGCTGCTCGGTCGCGGGCTGCTCTACAGCGTTCTCACAAAAACAATCGCCGTCATGGCCGTCGCGGTGATCGTCGGTATGACGGCATTGGCGTGGCGACGTTTCGTCGTGCGCCCGCCGGCATTGGGCAAGCTCTCACTCGAATCGGGCTTGGTGGCGCTGCTGATCGAAGTGCTGATGATCACATACCTGCTGGATATCTTCGCGCTGACGGACCATACAACGATGATCGCACATATCAATTGGTGGCTGCATGCGATTTCGATTCTCGCATTTCTCTGGCTGATTCCGCGCTCCAAGCACCTGCATCTCGTGCTCTCGCCGATCACGACCTACCTGAAGGATTTCGAACTGGCGCGCATTCGCCCGCTCGACTTCGAGAAGGAGGAATTCGGCGCATCCAAACTCTCCGATCTGTCGGCACACACCGCGCTGGGAGCGATGACCTGTGTCGAATGCGGACGCTGTTTCGACCATTGTCCCGCGACCAGCACCGGCAAACTCCTTGATCCCAAGCAACTCATGCTCGATTTGCGCGAGGGATTTTTGAAAAACCCGGCGCAGCCGATCGTGGGGGAGACGGTCCCCGAAGAAATCTTCTGGCAGTGCACCACCTGCGGCGCCTGCACGTATCAATGCCCGGTCGGCATCGATCAGATCGTGCCGATTCTCGAGACACGACGCGGCATGGTCGCCGAGGGCAAGGCGCCGCACACGTTCAACACCTTCTTCGGCAACCTTGAACGCCTGCAGAACCCCTGGGCTTACCCGACGCCGCAGGCGCATGAATTCATTCGCGACAACGGCTACCCGTCATTCGACGGACACGAGTATCTCTATTGGATGGGATGTCTGGCGCGGTTCGATGTCAACTATCGCAAGGTGTCGCTGTCGTTCAAACAGATTCTCGACACCGCCGGCGTGTCGTATGGCGTGCTCGCCGATGAGCAATGCACCGGCGATGCCGCGCGCCGCGCCGGCAATGAGTATCTCTTTACCGAATTGGCGTCCGCCAATGTCAATTTGCTCAATTCGGCAAAAGTCAAAAAGATCGTCGCCACCTGCCCGCACTGCGTGCGCACGATCTCCGAATACAAAGACTTCGGCCTCGATGCCGATGTCGAAATCATTCATCACACGCAGCTCATCAGCGAGCTGGTCGGAGCAGGGAAGATCACGCTCAAGGACAATGGCGAAGGAATCGACACGCCGGTCTACCACGATCCGTGTTATCTCTCGCGCTACGGACGTAAAGGCGACATCGACAATCCGCGCCGCGTCCTGCAAGCGGCGACCGGGCACGCGCCTCTGGAGCCGGAGCGCACGCGCGACAAATCGTTCTGCTGCGGCGCGGGCGGCGCGATGATCTTCGCCGAGGAAACACAGGGCACGCGCATCAACCGCGAACGCACCACCGAATTGTTGGCGACCGGCGCGCAGTCGATCGCGGTCGGCTGCCCCTTCTGCCAAATCATGATCCGCGACGCCACCAACGACCTCGGAAAGGGCGACACCGTCAAAGTCCAGGATGTCGCGCAATTCGTGGCGGGACGATTGGGATAAAGAGATATGGATAACACTAATGACGTGACTGGACTTCCTCAGGAAGTATGCGAGGAGTATACGTGCCTTCGACCAATTTGGCCACTCGACGGGAACTATTGCATTATTCACTCATGGCGAGATAGCAAGCCGGGATTCTGGAACACGGTTCTCAAGGAACAAAACGCGGCGAATGAGGGTCGAGATCTGTCCTTGACTCACACGCGCGACGAGAAAGGCACACGCAAGCTCACCGTTGACATTGCTGAGCATCGGTTTCCTAAGGAAGCTGTCCCAGACTGGTTCTGGTGGTATGAGGTAACGATTAGCGAATCACATTTTCTGTCACTTCTCAAACTTCCTTCAAGCTTTCTCGGCAAGGTGTGGTTTCTTCAAACTGAATTCAGACAGACCGTACGTACATTGGGCGGACACATCGCGGAGCACGGGATGATATTCTCCGGGTGCACATTCAGGCATCCCCTTCACATTGCAAAGTGTACTATAGAAAAACTCAGTTTTGGTGAGAATTGCCACTTCGAGCAGGGCATTCATATCGTCGGAGGAAGTGTCGAAGAAGGAGGGCTGTCGTTCCGTTCGACGCGTATCTCCGGACCATTTGTCATCGAAGGGACACTAATAAGAAGCAACCTGCAAAGCCCGTTCCCAGTGTCGTTCGAAGACGTCGGTTTCTCACGATCGTTCATCGAGTTCTCCGTCATACCAAAATGCAACTTCATCGGCTGTGCCTGGGATCGGGTGAGAGAATCGTCACATATCAAACACCCGATTAAGTCGTTCGATGGACGGGTAAGAACCCTGGATCGTTATCGCCCGGGAACTCAGGAGGAGCAATTCCGGCAAATGCGGCGTCACTTATCGACGACGAGCAAAACGTATTGGGCAAACGAGTTCTATCTGAGTGAAACCGAGACACACCGCCAGCAATTGCCAAAACGAATCGATTGGCTGTTTCTGACAATCTACAAATACCTTTCGTATTACAACGTTCGGCCCATCCGTCCGTTGGGCTGGCTTGCATTTCTGCTCTTGGTCCTGCCCTTCTTTCACATGTACGGAGGATTCGAGGTACACAGGCCTCGCGATAGATTCGTTGAAAGGATTAATTATGAGCTATTTCATTCTAAAGATACTCAGTCCCTAACTTTGGCAAGTCCTCGGGACGTCATTAGAGATTGGCTTGTCAGCCTCAATTTCGCAGTCAAGTCGATGGTTCTGCGGACCGGAACGGAGTACGAGCCGCTTCAAATGTCGTCAGTCTGGGCGCAGACAATCGGCATGATCGCTGGCCCATCCCTTGTCCTCCTGTTTGCCTTCTCAGTCAGACGAAGATTCCGAGGTCCGACAGGAATTGACTGACACCTGAGACGCCGTCGTAAGTGGCCCGGACCTCGTGGCCAGTTGAAAAACCCCCACTACCTTAGCTTGTCATGCTGAGCCGCTCCCGTCGATGACGGGAGCAGGCGAAGCATCTGCTTTTACTCCGATGCGTCAAAAGCAGATCCTTCGCCAGCATCCCGCGATGCGGGATGCGGCTCAGGATGACCCGATGGGCAACAGGAAACTCTCAAGCGTTTTTCAACACGCCCCTCGGTCCGGGTTTCATTGAACTTCTTCCTCACACCCCCCCAACTGAAGCAACGTCATCGGACTCGGAGATTCCTCATCCACTCGAACCGCATCTGTCGATGCGGCTCTCGGGGGTTCGGAATGACAGATGATGGAATCTGAGGACCCCTTCGCATTACCTTCCCCCCATGGCCTACGACAACCTGTTGGAGCAGACACTCGCGCACGCGCAACGTTTCCTTGATTCGCTGCCGACGCGTCCGGTCGGGGCAACCGCGTCGCTGGAGGAAGTGCGGCAAGCGTTCGATCATCCGTTGCCCGACAACGGAATCGGATCGTCTCGCGCGATCGAAGAACTGGCGACCAGGGCCGATCCCGGTTTGGTCGCGAGTGCGGGGCCGCGTTTTTTCGGATTTGTCATCGGCGGGTCGCATCCGGCGGCGCTGGCGGCCGACTGGCTGACTTCGACATGGGATCAGAACACGGGACTCTACGTCATCTCGCCGACCGCCGCCGTGCTCGAAGAAGTCGCCGCCAAGTGGCTGCTGGAATTGCTCGATCTGCCGCGACAATCAGGCGTCGGCTTTGTCACCGGCGGGCAAATGGCCAACTTCACCTGTCTGGCGGCGGCGCGTCATGCGGTGCTCAAAGAAGTCGGCTGGGATGTCGAAGCCGAGGGGCTGATCGGCGCGCCGACGGTGTATGTGCTGGTGGGGCGCGACGCCCACGTCAGCATCCTCGTCGCGCTGCGGTTTCTCGGATTGGGCGGCGAACGTGTCCGTCACGTCGATACCGACGATCAGGGACGTATGATCCCCGCCGATCTGGTGCGGGTGCTGAATGATTGCGACGGTCCGACGATCGTTTGCGCGCAGGCCGGCGACGTCAACACCGGCGCGTTCGATCCATTCTCAGAAATCACCGCGGCCGTGCATGAACACGGCGGCTGGGTTCATGTCGACGGCGCCTTCGGGTTGTGGGCGGCCGCGACGCCGAGCGTGCAGCATTTGGCACACGGCATGTCCGACGCCGACTCGTGGGCGGTCGATGGTCACAAGTGGCTGAATGTCCCGTATGATTCCGGCATCGCCATCGTGCGCGACCAGGACGCGCATCGGGCGGCGATGGGGGTCAGCGCCGCCTACCTCATCAAGAGCGCGGGCGCCGAGCGGGACAATGTCGACTACACGCCGGAGTTTTCACGCCGTGGGCGTGGCATCCCGGTTTATGCCGTGCTCAGCGCGCTCGGACGCAACGGTTTGATCGCCATGATCGAACGCTGCTGTTCCCACGCGCGCCGTCTGCGCCGACAATTGATTCAGGACGCAATGGTCAAGCCGCTCAACGATGTCGTGCTCAATCAGGTGCTGGTCCGATTCGAACCGCCGCAGGGCGATCCCGATGAGTTCGTGCGCGCGGTCGTGCGCAACATTCAGCAGGAGGGAACCTGCTGGCTGTCGGGCACCAGGTGGCGCGGACGCGAGGCGATGCGCGCCTCGATCGTCAACTGGTCGACGACCCAGGACGATATCGACCGTTCGGCCGAAGCGATCCTGCGGGTGGCGCACGACACCGCGAAGAGATCCTGAAGAGTCTGCCCGTGCAAGGATCTTGCATGACGAGGCATGCGTAGGGGTACGGCGTGCCCTGCCCTTCAATTTGACACGCTCCCATCCCCGCCATTGACTCCCGAGCACACGTGTCATTACGTATTTACGCGAGGCCGCCATGGACGCCATCCCCGAATCCGATTCGATTTACACCTGCCCGTACTGCGGCCAGGTCAACGACATCGATGTGGACCCCAGCGAAGGGCCGCAACAGCAGTTTGTCGAGGATTGTCGCGTCTGCTGCCGTCCGATTGTGGTGACCGTGCGGTTTCTCGAGAGCTCGAGAACTTTTGCCGTCGAAGCGGCGCCGGAAAACCAATAGCCGCCGGATCAGAATCGCAGCAGCACGTTTTCCGACGAAAACCCCGGCCCCAACGCGGTCAGCAGAGCATGTCCGCCGGCGGGAATCGCACCGCCATCAATCACGCGTTTGAGCACGAACAGCGCACTGGCCGCCGACATATTGCCATAGTCGCGCAGGACCGCGCGGGGGTGCTCGAACATCGCATCCGGCAGCGCCAGCGCCTCCTGATAGGCGGCAATCACCTTCGCGCCGCCGGGATGCGCAATCAGTGCGCTCAATTCAGCCAGCGACAGAGTGCTGCGCTTCAGGAATGCGGTGACATTCTCCCGCACTCTGCTCCGCACGATCTGCGGGATCGCCCGCGAGAAGACCACCTGCATGCCGAAGGCATCGAAGTTCCAGCCCATGACATCGAGCGAATCGGGCCAGGTCGTGCTCTGCGCATCGAGAATGCGCGGTGATCCATGGGGCGATGTGACGCGATCGCCGACGACAACCGCCCCGGCCGCCCCGTCTCCGAAGAGCGCGGTCGCAATGACATTGGACCTGGAGAAATCGTGAGGATGGAATGTCAGACTGCACAACTCCACGACGACCAGCAGCACTTTGGCGCCGGGATCCGACAACGCCAGACGATACGCCAGCGACAGTCCCGCCGCCCCGCCGGCGCAGCCCAACCCCCACACCGGCGTCCGCGCGACGTGGGACGACAAGGCGCAACGGTTGACCAGTCGCGCGTCGATGGAGGGCGTCGCCAGTCCGGTCGTGGAGACAAAGACGATGTGGGTGATCTCCGAGGGCTCCAAACCGGCCTGACGCAGACACGAAGCGACAACATCGGTTCCGAGTCGAATGCTCCAGTCGATGTATTGCGCGTTCTGTTCGGCGAAATCATGCCCCGTATCAAACCATTCCGGCTCGACGACCACATAACGCGTCGCGATCCCGGCATGCTCAAATGCGGGCAGCAGCCGGGCAATGTCATCGCGCCTTGCGCGGAAGTGCTTCTCCGCAAATGCGCGCGCCTGATCCTGTGTCAACACATGCGGAGGCACGGCGGTGGTGACGGCGGCTATGGACGGCACGACGACCCCCGCACCGGCGCCGCGATCACGATCAGCCCCGGCGTTAGTTTGATGCGCAAAATGGCGCTGAGCGACAACGACAGCCAGTAATACAGCCAAGTTGCCGCGCCATGCACGCGCTTGCCGCGCTCGCGCATACGGACACGGCGGACCGTAAAACCCGCTCGCGTCAACAACCGTTGCAGACCGGCAAACGTGAAGTTGTACTTGGCATCGCCGAAATGATCGTTGGTGATCGGTCTGCCCAGCAATCGCAGCAACCGAAAGATCGGCGTGCGATTGGAGACACGCAGAATGAGCACGCCCCCCGGCACGAGCAATCCGCTGATGCGCCGCAGCGAGTTCGCCGGATCGTTCATGTAGTACAGACTGTCGATGGCAAAGATCAGATCAAAGCGCTCATCGCCGATTGTGTCCAGTGAAGCGAAG
>Ga0214471_10000276_pt1 | contig 46880 bp, 39 predicted proteins | sample RVTome_5_FD_207665 | JGI IMG/M metagenome (GOLD analysis project Ga0214471, IMG submission 207665) | Soil microbial communities from uranium-contaminated site in the Upper Colorado River Basin, Wyoming, United States - RVT142D155 | ecosystem: Environmental > Terrestrial > Soil > Contaminated >... | reverse complement strand
CTGGAAGCGGCGCGCCGATCGCGCCGCCGGGATTCGGCTCGCGGCCGAGGATCGCGCACTCCTCGTCCCGGTAGATGACTCGCCAGGCCGATCCATAGGCCTCGGGAGGCGGGCGATCCCCGTAGTACTCGCACAAGAGCATGAAGTCGGCGCCGATCTCATCGACGCGGCCGGGCAGGTCTGGTGTGTCAGGATGAAACGCCCGGTAGACGTCCTCCACCACCTCGTCCGGATATACCGCTTCGTAGCGCCCGTCCATCGACACGAGAAACTCCGGATGGCCCTGCCACAGCGCGTAGCTGCCCTCTCCGAAATGGACGAGCATCCGCCCTCCGGACCGGTTGACCCGCAGCCAGGCCATCGCCTCGACCGGCAGGATGTGCCGTGAGAGCGTAAACGACTCCGCCTGCACGAGCACCCAGGCCCCCACATAGACCCCCAGCACCGCGCCGACCGCCGCCGCCAGCGTCAGCACCCGCCGGCCGAGCTCGACGACACGCTCAGGCAGCGCCTGCCTCGCCCAATCGAGCGCGGTCATGAACGCGCCGGCGCCGTAGACGATCGCCGTCCAGTGGAAGAGGGGGCCAAGCCGAAAGTGCTTCCAGGCCTCGATGAAGGAACCGGCCAGCAGGATCAGGCCTTCCGGAGGAATGCTCTTTCTGTTCCTGAGCCAGCCGAGGAGCAGGACGGCCGCCGTCGCCAGCAGGAAGAGTCCGCGCGGGCTCAGCGGGTCGGTCGGCTGCCACTCGAGGATCTGGACGCGCGCCTTCGTGACGCCCTCGAACACGAACCGCCAGAAGGCGGCCCCGTACGGGTTGATGAGCGTCGCGGGGACGCACGCGAGGAGACACAACGCCGCCGGCCACGCGCGCCGGCCGCGTTCGAACACGTGCCAGGCGGCGACGACGCCGAGCGACATGAGCCCGACGACGAATCCCGCGTGCAGGTTCGCCCAAGCCGCCGTCACCGCCGGCAGGAGCCACAGGAGCCGCGTCCGGCCCCGGACGCGCAGCCGGGCGAACACCAGCAGGAAGACCGCGAAGCACAGGAACGTGAAGACCCGCGAGCGGATGACGGGTTCCCAGACGATAAAGCACGGGAGGAGTCCCAGCCCGAGCCACACCACGCCCGCCGGACGATCTCCCGCGAGCTCACGGAGGGCCGCATAGACGACGGCGATCGCCGCGCACGCCAGCGCGAACGACGCGGCGAAGAGCGCGACATCGCCGCCGAGCCGCGCCAGCCCATAGAAGATGAAGCCGGCTCCCCACTCATGGTCGTACCAGACGGGCTTCGTCGGCGTATACGCGAAGGGATCCTCGAGCGGGACGCCGCCGTCACGCCAGATCAGGCGGCCGAGGGCGATCCTGGCGAAGAGATCCAGGTCGGCGAACTGTCGGAGGCACAGCGCCAGCAGGAAGAGGCCCAGGACGGGCAGCAGCCGAAGCCGCGCCGGCTTCCAGGACGCGTGCCACTCCAGGAGACGGTCCGCGCATTCGCCGAGCCAGCGGATGAGCGACATCGCCATCCATTATACGCGTAACGCGGCCTGAAAAAACCCGGGACTGTCCCGGGTTTTATTGGCGGGGCGCGTGACGCGTTGCGCGAACTCATTTTTCGCTATAATAGGCTCGATGTCCCGTCTCATCCGGCTGGGATTCGGCCTGATCCTCTTCGCGCTCTGGTGGGTGCTGTCCGAGCAGCCCCGGCCCCTGCTGTTGGGCCTGGGACTGGCGGGGTCGATGGCCGTCGCGTTTCTGATCCCCCAGGTCCCGGCGCCGGGACCGCACTGGCTGGGCTGGGCGGTCTACGCTCCCTGGCTCCTCAGGCGGATCGTGATGGCGAACCTGCATGTGGCCAGGCTGATCCTGACCCCGAAGCCGGCGTTGGACCCGCACCTGATCGAGCACCGCTCGCGCCTCCGGGCCTTTCCGCTGCGCGCGCTGATGGCCCAATCCATCACGCTCACGCCCGGCACGATCACGACGAACCTCAAAGAACCGGACGGCGTGCTGACCGTCCACGCCATCGACGAGGCGTCCGCCTCGGACATCACCGGGGGGGCGCTTGAGCGGGCGATCGGGCGCCTAGCAGCTCCTGGAGCGCCCGCGCCATGAGCGACGTGTTCATCGCGGCCGGCGTCGCCACCGCCGCGCTGATGGCGGGGCTGCTCCTGCGCATCCTGCGGGGGCCGACGGCGTTCGACCGGCTGGTGGCCTTCAACGGGATCAACACGCAGGCGATCCTGCTCCTGCTCCTCATCGGCCATCACGCGGAGCGGCCTGAGCTCTTCATCGATATCGCCTACGGGTACGCCGCCCTGAGCCTGGTGGGCAGCATCACCGCGGCGAAGTACCTCAAGCGGACGGACGCCGTGGGATGACGCTGCTCGCCGTGGGGCTGATCGGCCTCGGAGTGCTGCTGAACGCCGTCTCCGTGCTCGGGGCGCTCCGGTTTCCCGACGTGTACACCCGCGCGCACGCGCTGGGAATCGCGGACACGCTCGGGGCGCTCGCCATCCTGTCGGGATTCATCGCCTGGCACGGCCTCACGCTCCTGTCGCTCAAGTTCGCGCTGCTGGCGCTCGTCCTCCTGATCATCAATCCGACGGTGATCCACACGGTGCTGCAGGCGGCGCTCGAGGCGAACGTGCGGCCCTGGACGCGGCGGGAGCGCGCGCGATGACGGCGCTCACCACGGCGCTGCTCGCGCTCCTGGTCCTGTGCGGGGCGGCGGCCGCCATCAGCCGGAACCTGTTCGGCTCGGCCATGCTGCTCGGCACGTACAGTTTCGTGCTGGCGGCGCTCTGGGCGCTGTGGGGCGGGCTGGACGTCGCGTTCACCGAGGCGGTCGTGGGAGCGGGCGTCGCCACCATCTACTTCATCGCCCTCTTGTGGGTCACGAAGCATACGGTCGCGCCCCGCCCGATGCGCGCGCAGGACGGGCTGCTGGTCGTGCTGGCTGTGGCGCTGCTGGCGGGCGGATGGTGGATGCTGCTGGGCCTGCCGGTCTGGATGGATCCGCTGGCGCCGGCCCAGGTCCACCTCTCGCCGGAGTTCCTCACGCGGAGCCTCGCCGATACGCAGACCCCCAACGTCGTCACGTCGATCCTGGCGGACTACCGGGGGTTCGACACCCTGATGGAGACCACGGTGATCTTCACGGCGGCCATTTCCTGCTGGCTGCTGGGCGCCGGGCGCGAGTGACGCGATGCTGCTGCCGCATGCGAGCCCGATTGTCCGGCTCACCACCAGAATCGCCCAGCCGTTCCTGTGGCTGTTCGGCCTGTACGTGCTCGCCCACGGCCACGAGAGCCCGGGCGGAGGATTCCAGGCCGGCACCCTGCTCGCGTCCAGCTTCATCCTGGAGGCCGTCTCGTTCGGGGCCGACGCGCCGTTCTACAGCCGGATGCGCGCGGCGGCGTTCCGAATCGCGGCCGCCGGCATCCTGATCTACGGCGGCATCGGGGCGATCACGGCGTTCGAGACCTGGTTCCTGGATTACGGCGCGCTGCCGCTGGCCTGGCTCGAGGCGCCGGCTCGGCGCTGGTGGGGCATCTTCGGAGTGGAGACCGGCGTGTGCCTCGTCGTGATGGCGGCCCTCGTGGGCATCTTCGACCGGCTCGCGGAGGGGGCGGCTCGATGACTGAGCTGTGGGCGCGCGAGCCGTACCTCGTCGCCTGGGCCGTGTTCGCGCTGGGCCTGGCCCTCATGGCAAAGAGCCGCCACTTGGTCAAGCAGCTGATCGGGCTCTATCTCGTGCAGACGAGCGTGATCGTGTTCTTCATGGCGCTCGCGGTCAAGCCGGGCGCCGCGGCCCCCATTCTCGCGCACGGAGCCCTCCACGTGGACCCGGCGCGCTACATCAATCCGCTGCCCCACGTCCTCATGCTGACGGCGATCGTCGTCGGCGTGGCGACCCAGGGCGTCGCGTTCATGCTACTCCGGCGCATCTACCAGGCGCACCAGAGCCTGCACGAAACGGACTTCGGCGGCTGATGCGTTTCCCCGACGCGCAGCTCCCGGTCCTGATCGCCATCGTGCCGCTCCTGGCGGCCTTCGTCCTGCCGCTCATCGGGCGCGCGCGGCCCCGGGCGGCGTACCCGTTCACGGTCGCGGTGCTCGGCGTCAGCGCCTCGAGCGCCCTGGTGGGCCTCGCCGCCGTCGCCGTCGACGGGCCGATCCACTACGCCTTCGGCGGCTGGGCGCCGCCGCTGGGCATCGCCTGGCGGCTCGACGGGCTGAGCGCCTTCGTCTCGGTCGCCCTGAGCGTCAGCCTCCTCGTCATCCTGATCGGCGTGCACGAGAACGCCGAGGCGGAGTTCGGCCAGCACCCGGTCGCGTTCCACACGCTGCTGCTGCTCCTCGGCTCGGGCATGCTGGGCCTCGTCCTCTCGGCGGACCTCTTCAACGTGTTCGTGTTCCTGGAGGTCTTCTCGATCTCCGCGTACGCGCTCATCGGCTCGGGCGCGAAGCGCGGCACGGTCGCCGCCTACCGCTATCTCTTGTTCGGCACCGTCGGCGCGACGCTGTACCTGTTCGGCGTGGGGCTGCTCTACGCCATGACCGGCACACTGAACATGGATGACGCCGCCGCCCGGTTGGCGCCGTTGGCCGGGTCGCGGGTGGTGCTGGGGGCGGTCATCCTCCTCGTCACGGGCCTGGCAATCAAGGCGGCAATAGTGCCGCTGCACGGCTGGCTGCCCGACGCGTACGCGTACGCCCCGAACGCCGTGAGCGCCGTCATCGCGCCGCTCATGACCAAGGTCGCGCTGTATGCGCTGATCCGAATCCTCGGCTGGGTCGCCGGGATGTGGTGGTCCGCGGATGCGGTCGTCATGGCCATCCTGCGCCTGGCGGCCGTCGCGGCCATCGTGCTCGGCCCCCTGGCGGCGCGCCTCCAGACCGACTTCCGGCGCCTGCTCGCCTACTCGAGCATCGGGCAGATCGGCTTGATCGTCCTGGGCATCAGCTTCGCGAGCGAGCTGGGGCTGACCGGCGCGCTGCTCCATCTCGTGAACGACATCTGCGCCAAGGCGGTCCTGTTCCTCACCGCGTGCGTGATCACGCTCCGAATGCGTGTCTCGCAGGTCTCGGCCCTGAGCCGGCTCAAGGAGCCGATGGGATGGTTCTGGGTCATGTTCGTGATCGCCTCGCTCTCGATGGTGGGCATCCCCCCGACGCTGGGCTTCTTCAGCAAGTGGTACCTCATCCTGGCGGCGCTGGAAGCCTCTCGCTGGCCGCTGGCTGCGCTGGTCGTGGCGAGCGCCCTGCTGAGCGCCTGGTACGTGTTCGTCCTGGTGGAGCTCCTGTTCCGGCGACCGGACGCGCCTGCGGCCAAGCCGGACGAGGTCCTCCATGTGCCATGGCGGATGACGTTCGCCACCGGCGTCTTCGCGATCGGGCTGATCGCGCTGGGACTGGCCAACCAGCCGATCGCCCGGCTCATCGGGAGGATCGCCATGCCCCCGGGAGCGCCGTGATGGACGCGTGGCGCGCGTGGGCTCCGGCGGCGGCTGTGCTGGCGCCGTTCGCCGCCGCGATGCTCATTCCCTTCGCCTCCTCCAGGCCGAACCTCCGGGAGGCCATCACGTTCACCGCCGCGGGCGCGCTCTGGCTGCTCGTGGGATGGATGCTCTGGGAGCTGTTCCGCGGACGGATCGCGGGCGGCGAGCTCTTCGCCCTGGCGCCGGGGCTGTCGCTGGCCTTCCGCGCCGACGCGTTCGGCCTCATGTTCGCCGCCGTCTCGAGCACGCTCTGGATCGCGACTTCCTCCTACTCGATAGGCTACGCGCGGGCGCTCTCCATGCACGCGCAGACGCGCTTCTTTGCGGTCTTCGCGGTGTGCCTCGGCGCCGCCGCCGGCATCGCGCTCGCGGCGAACCTGTTCACCTTCGTCATCTTCTATGAGATCCTGACGCTGGCGACCTACCCGCTCGTCGTGCACCAGGGCACACGGAAGGCGAAGGTGGCTGGACGCATCTACCTCTGCTACGCGCTGACGGCGGGGGCGCTGCTCCTGGGCGCGACGGCGTGGCTGTGGCAGCTGACCGGCGACCTCTCGTTCCGGCCCGGCGGGCTCGCGCCGGGCGCGCTGGATGTCCGCACCGTCACATGGCTGTTCGTCCTGTTGTCGATCGGGTTCGGCGTGAAGGCGGGCGTCATGCCCCTGCACGCGTGGCTGCCCGTGGCGATGATCGCGCCGACGCCGGTGAGCGCCCTGCTGCACGCCGTCGCGGTCGTGAAGGCGGGGGTGTTCGGCTATTTGCGCCTGATCCACTTCATCCTCGGGCCGGACGCGATGCGGGAGGCCGGGCTGTGGGAGCCGCTGGCGTGGGTCGCCGCCGCCACGATCCTCTGCTCCTCGATCATCGCGCTCAGGCAGGATGAGCTGAAGCGCCGCCTCGCCTATTCGACGGTGAGCCACCTCTCCTACATCATTCTGGGCGCGGCGATGCTCGTGCCGGCCGGCCAGATCGGCGCGCTGCTGCACCTGGCGAACCACGCGATGCTCAAGATCACGCTGTTCTTCTGCGCCGGCGCGATCTACGTCGCGGCGCACAAGGACCGGGTGAGCCAGCTGGACGGGCTCGGCTGGCGGATGCCGGTCACCTTCGGCGCGTTCGCCATCGGAGCGCTGGGGCTGGCCGGCGTGCCGGGCCTCTGCGGCTTCATCAGCAAGTGGTGGCTCGCGCGCGCGACCATCGAGGCTGGCGCGCCCTGGCTGATGGGCGTCCTGCTCCTGAGCGGCATCCTGAACATCGCCTACCTGCTGCCGATCGTGACGCGCGGATTCAGCGGCCCGCGCCGCGGCCCGGTCTTGGAGGCCCCGATGACGATGCTGGTGCCGATCGTGGTGATCGCCGCTGCGTCCGTGGTCTTCGGATCGGTGGCGCCGGCCATTGCCGCCCAGACGGCGCTGGGCTACCGGGCCCTGGAGGCGGCGCCATGAGCCGGGCGCGCACGTTGCTCTGGTGGGGCGTGCTCACGATGAGCGTCGCGGCCGAGCGGATGATCCGCGAGCCGCACGGACACCATGATCCGTGGTGGCACGTCACGCCGGGCGCGTACGCGATCCTGGGCCTCGTGTTCTCGCTGGGGCTGGTGGCGACGGCGAGGATCCTCGGAGCCAGCGGGATCGAACACAACGTCAAGGACGGCCATGGCTGACGTCTATCCCGGCTGGCCGCTCATCGCCTGGCCGCTGCTCGTGGCGGCGGCGCCCCGCCCGCTCAGGCGGTGGCTGACGCTGCTCCTCCCGCCGGCGGCCGGCGCCCTGGTGCTCGGCTACGCCAACGGCATGACCTGGGGAGCCGAAGCGGCCGGGTACGCGCTCTTGCCCTTTCGGCTGGACGCGCTCTCGCGGATCTTCGCCATGACGTTTCTCTTCTTCGCCTGGGCGGCGAACCTCTACGCGTGGAACACCGAGTCGCGCGCGCACCAGGCCGCGTCCCAGCTCTATGCGGCCAGCTCCGTCGCGGCCGTCCTGGCGGGGGATCTGCTGACGCTGCTCGTCTGCGCGGAGCTCATGGCGGTCTCGTGCGTCGTGCTCATCTGGGCGCGCCGCACGCCGGAGGCGGCGCAGGCCGGCTGGCGCTTCCTGCTGGTGCACCTGACGAGCGGGGCGCTGATGTTCGCCGGCGCGTTTTTGCTCCACGCCGAGACCGGCTCCTGGAGATTCGGCTTCATGGAGCTGTCCCCGGGCGCGTGGCTTCTCCTGGCGAGCCTGGCCATCAACGCCGCGATTCCTCCGGTGCACGCCTGGCTGCCGGACGCGTACCCTGAGAGCACGCCCGCGGGCGGCGTGTTCCTGAGCGCATTCACGACCAAGACGGCGGTGTACGCCCTGGCGCGGGGCTTCATCGGGCTGGAAGCGCTGGTGCTGATCGGGGTCGCCACGGCGCTCTACGGCGTCGTGTTCGCGCTGATGCAGAACGACATCCGGCGGCTGCTCTCCTACCACCTGGTGTGCCAGGTCGGCTACATGGTGGCCGGGATCGGGCTGGGGACGACGCTGGCTGTCGACGGCGCCGTCGCGCACGCGGTGAACAACATCCTCTACAAGGGGCTGCTCTTCATGGCCGCGGGCGCCGTCATGGTCCGCACGGGCCGCTCGACGCTGACGGAGCTCGGCGGCCTGGCGCGCCGCATGCCGGTGACGTTCGTGATGTTCTCGGTGGGCGGCCTGGCCATCTCGGGCATGCCGTGGCTGAACGGGTTCATCTCGAAAGGCATGATCCTCACGGAGTTCGGACGGCTCAGCCCCCCGCTCGAGCTCCTGCTCATCGCCTCAGCCAGCGGGACGTTCCTGAGCATCGTCATGAAGATCGGCTACTACGCCTTCGTCGCCCCGGCTCCGGAGCCCGTGGAGACGCAGGAGGCGCCCGCGTCGATGCAGCTGGCGATGGCGGTCCTCGCGTGCGGGTGCTTCGCGATCGGCCTGGTCCCGAGGGCGCTGTACGAGTTCCTGCCGGCGTCGATCCACTACGAGGCGTACACGCCCTCGCACGTCCTGCACACCGTCCAGCTGCTGCTCTGGACCACCATGGGGTTTCTCCTGATCCGGCGACGGTTCCGTCCGCACGCCGCCACCATCAGCGACATGGACTGGATCTACCGGGACGGGCTGGCGCGTCCGGTGCTGGCGGTCATCGAGGCGGGTTCGCGCGCCTGGGCTCAGGCGCTGGAGCTGGGACGCACGGCCGGCCGGTGGGTGCTCAACCGACCCGTCTTCGGCAAGGTCGTCATGGACGAAGCGCTCACGCGAAACCCCGCCTTCTGGCTTGTGGCCTGCCTGGTCCTCGCTGGATGGGTCGTGCTCACCCGCTGACTCCGCGTCACGTGAAACGCGTCACGCGTACCGTGGCTGAGAAAAGCCGGAGCTGTCCCGAGTCTTTGATGTGCTCCCACGTGACGCGTTTCACGTGACGCGTTTCGCGGCGGAGCTGGTGAGGATGGTGAGGCGGTTCCGCACGATCTCGAGCAGGCCGTCCCCGATCATCATGGTCTCCTCGGCGCCCTCAGGGGTGCGCCACCAGAGCCGGCCGGAGCTGAGCGTCGTGACGAGCGGCGCGTGATTGCGCAGGAAGCCGATGGCCCCGGGCTCCCCCGGCGCCACGACGGACATCGCGCGCGCCTCCGCCACGATGCCTTCATGCGTCAGCACCCGGATCTGGATCACGTCAGCCATCATCACAACTCGGTCATGCCAAATTCGGCATTCCCGATTCCGAACTCCGCATTTGGCATGGCGATGGAGTTACGAGGATTTGGCCCGCTCGCGCTCGGCGGCGTCGAGGACCTCGTCGATCGTGCCCTTCATGTAGAAGGACTGTTCGGGCACGTCGTCCAGCTCACCCTCGACGATCCGCTTGAAGCCCCGGATCGTGTCCTCGCGCTTCACGTAGCGGCCGGACTGGCCGGTGAACTGCTCCGCCACGAAGAACGGCTGCGAGAGGAACCGCTGGATCTTCCTCGCGCGGTACACGACGGTTTTGTCCTCGTCGCTGAGCTCGTCCATCCCCAGAATCGCGATGATGTCCCTGAGGTCCTTGTACCGCTGCAGCGTCACCTGGACGGTGCGGGCGACCCGGTAGTGCTCCTCACCGACGATGCGCGGATCGAGAATGCGCGAGGTCGAATCGAGGGGGTCCACCGCCGGGTAGATGCCCAGTTCCGCGATCTGCCTGGAGAGGACCGTGGTCGCGTCGAGATGCGAGAAGGTGGTCGCCGGCGCCGGATCGGTCAGGTCGTCGGCCGGCACGTAGATCGCCTGCACGGACGTGATGGAGCCGCGCTTGGTGGACGTGATGCGCTCCTCCAGCTGTGCGAGCTCCGTGCCGAGGTTCGGCTGATAGCCCACCGCCGAGGGCATGCGCCCCAGCAGCGTGGAGACCTCCGAGCCCGCCTGGACGTAGCGGAAGATGTTGTCGATGAAGAGCAGCCCGTCCTGGCCCTCTTCGTCCCGGAAGTATTCCGCCATGGTGAGCGCCGAGAGCGCCACGCGCAGCCGCGCGCCCGGCGGCTCGTTCATCTGGCCGAACACGAGCGCGGTCTTGTTCACCACGCCGGACTCGTTGAGCTCCAGCCACAAGTCGTTTCCCTCGCGGGTACGCTCCCCGACGCCCGCGAACACCGAGACGCCGCCGTGCTCCGTCGCGATGTTGCGGATGAGCTCCATCAGCACCACCGTCTTGCCGACGCCGGCGCCCCCGAAGAGCCCGACCTTGCCGCCCTTCGGGTACGGAGCCAGCAGGTCAATCACCTTGATGCCCGTCTCGAAGATGTCCCGCACGGGCAGCTGATCCTCGAAGGAGGGAGGCGAGCGGTGGATGGGGGCGCGCTTCTTGGGCTCCGCCAGCTCGCCCCGGTCGTCCAGCGGGATGCCCAGCAGATTGAAGATGCGCCCCAGGGTCTGGGGGCCCACCGGCACCGTGATCGGCGCGCCGGTATCGCGGGCCTGCATCCCCCGCGTGAGCCCGTCGGTGCCGTCGAGCGCGATGCACCGGACGGTGTTATTGCCGACGTGCTGGGCGACCTCGAGCGTCAGGTGGATGTTCCGTTTGTCCTCGTCGACCCGGATCGCGGTCAGCATCTCCGGCAGGTGCTCCGCGTCGAAGCGGATATCGACGCTGGGACCGATCACCTGGACGATGGTGCCATAATGTTCATTCATGAACGGCTCCTCTTTATGGCTCACGATGTCGTGCCAAATGCGGAATGCGGAATTGGGAATTCGGAATCAACGCCGGTCATTCCGCATTCCGAATTTGGCATGGTGATCCCTATTTCAACGCTTCCGCGGTGCCGACGATCTCGCTGAGCTCTTTCGTGATCATCGACTGGCGGATGCGGTTCCGCTGCCGCGTAAGCTGCTTGAGCAGGTCTTCGGCGTTGTCCGTCGCGTTCTTCATCGCCACCATGCGGGCCCCATGCTCGGATGTGAAGGACTCGAGCACGGCCACCTGAAACGCCGCGAGCGCCCACCGGGGGAGCAGGTCCTCGAACACCCGCTCCGGCGTCGGCTCGAAGATATACTCCTCCAATGCGGAATTCGGAGTTCGGAATTCGGAATCTGCCAGACGGGTTTTGGGTTCCGCATTCCGCATTCCCAATTCCGCATTTGGCCTTGGTGCTTCCAGGCTGATGGGCAGCCACCGCCGGATGACGGGCCGCGAGACGGCCGATGAGACGAACCGGGCATAGAGCAAATCGACCGTGCCCGCCCGGCCGGACAGGAAGTCCTCCAGGAGCTCGGCGCCGATGGCGCTGATGTCCGTGATGGCCGGCCGGCCGGCCAGATCCAGGTACGCCCGCGCGGCCGGCCATCCGCGCCTCGTGAAGTGCCGGTGCCCCTTCTTCCCGATGAAGGCGATGCGCGTCGCGCGGGCGCCTTCGCGCCGCAGATGCGACTCCGCCAAATGGATCAGGTTCGTATTGTAGGAACCGCACAGTCCGGTGTCCGAGGTCATGACCACGAGCAGGCTCTCGGCGGAATGCCGACGCTCGCATAACGGATGCGCGATCGAGCTGACGGCGGAGCCGACCCGGCCGAGCAGGCCGTCGAGAAACTCCATCACCAGGCGGCTCTGCAGGAGCTGGCTCTGCGCGCGCTTGAATTTCGAGGCGGACACGAGCTGCATCGCCCGCATGATCTGCTTGGTGCTCTCGATGCTTCGCAGCCGACGCCGGATCACGCGTAGCGAGGCCATCGCGCGCCCTTACAGCGGCCGCCGCGGGAGCGACGGCAGGTCGATCCGCTTCAGGCCGGACTCTTCAGTCAGCCGGCAGTTGGACAGGCCGACCTCCCACACCGCCGACTGCGGCAGGGTCTGCTGGTCCCGGATCCGGCTCGGCAGCCTGGCGCCGGCGACGGTTTCATACCGGTACAAGACCACGTGCCGCACCGGCTTGTCCATGACGGGCGAGATGTCGATGCCCAGCGTGCTGATGACCCACCCCTGGGGCGACTTGACGAAGACCGGCACGCGCTTGGTGACGGCCTTGGGCGTGTGCCGCAGCTCCTCGATGACCCGGTGCTGTTCGTCGAGCCGCACGGTCACCTCCTCGAGCTCCTCGGTCGTATACCAGACTCTGAGGCCGCCTTCGAACGCCTCCATCCGAAAGGTCCCTGCGGGGTCGAAAAGCGGGCGCGCGTGGTAGCGCGCCCAGACCGACAGCGACGCGCGCAGGAGGCCCTTCGCCTGGGCCAGCACGCTCTCCAGCCACTGATCGAAGCCCGGGTCGCCGGTCGGCTCCACCCCCGCCACCTCGACGACCGCGCCTTCGGCTTCCGTATACCGGACCTGGATGCGCAGCGCGCCCAACACCTGGATCCTGGGATCCTGCGCGCCCCAGTCCGGCGCGTAGGCCGCGTAGGCCTCATCCAGCACGTTGTGCGAGGCGTCGCACTGGAACCCCCGCACGCCATGCGCCGACAGGAGGTAGTAGGCGCGGTTGGCTTCCATGAGCTCCTCCGGCAGGGCGCGGGCGCTTCCCGGCTCAGCCAGGAGGGCCGCCAGCGCGAGCGACGCGGTCAGGACGCGGCGCATGGACTCATCCCGCGGGCTTGAGAAACCGCTCGATGCATTTTCCGGCCGCCTCCCTGAACCGCTGCGCGGCCTCCTCGGAGAGCGCTGTCGACTGCTCCACATCGTGCATCACGTCCGGGTACTGCTCCTCGAGGAACTGGTGGAACACGCGCTCGAACGCCTTCACCGCGCCCTTCGGCAAGCCGTCCAGCAGCCCCTCCCCAGAGACGAAAATGACGGCGACCTGGTGGGCCAGGCTCATGGGCTCGTACTGGTCCTGCTTGAGGACCTCCACCATGCGCTCGCCGCGCGTGAGCTGCGCCTGCGTCGCCTTGTCGAGCTCGGAGCCGAACTGGGTGAAGCCCGCCAGCTCCCGGTACTGCGCGAGGCTCAGGCGCAGCCGCCCGGCGACGCGCTTCATCGCCTTCGTCTGGGCGTTGCCGCCGACGCGCGACACCGAGAGCCCCACGTTGACCGCCGGGCGCACGCCCGCGTAGAAGAGGTCCGATTCGAGATAGATCTGCCCATCGGTGATGGAGATGACGTTCGTCGGGATATAGGCGGAGACGTCGCCCGCCTGGGTCTCGATGACGGGGAGCGCCGTCAGGCTGCCCCCGCCCAGGTCCTCCCGCATTTTCGCCGCGCGCTCCAGCAGCCGCGAGTGCAGGTAGAAGACGTCCCCGGGATACGCCTCGCGCCCCGGAGGACGCCTGAGGAGGAGCGAGAGCTGCCGGTAGGCCTGCGCGTGCTTGGAGAGGTCGTCGTACATGCACAGCGCGTGCTTCCCCTCCAGCATGAACGCCTCGCCCATCGCGCAGCCGGCGTACGGGGCCAGGTACTGCAGCGGCGCCGGGTCCTCGGCCGAGGCGACGACGACGGTCGTGTACTCCATCGCGCCGCGCTTCTCGAGCGTCTCCACCACGGCCACGACGCTCGAGAGCTTCTGCCCGATCGCCACGTAGATGCAGATCAGGTCTTTGCCCTGCTGGTTGAGGATGGTGTCCACCAGCAGCGCGGTCTTGCCGATCTGCCGGTCTCCGAGGATGAGCTCACGCTGGCCGCGGCCGATGGGGATCATGCCGTCGATGGCCTTGATGCCGGTCTGCACGGGCTCCTTCACCGGCTGGCGCTCGATGACGTTGGGCGCGCGGTGCTCGATGGGGCGGAAGGTTTCCGTGACGATGGGGCCTTGATTGTCGAGCGGCCGGCCCAGGGCGTCCACCACGCGGCCGAGGAGCGCGGGGCCCGCGGGAACGGAGACGATGCGGTTCGTCCGCTTGACCAGGTCGCCGTCCTTGATGTGCCGGTCGGAGCCGAGGATCACGGCGCCGACGTGGTGCTCCTCGAGGTTGAACACCATGCCCATCGTCTGGCCCGGAAACTCCAGGAGCTCCCCCGCCATCGCGTCGTCCAGGCCGTAAATCCGGGCGATCCCGTCGCCGACCTGGATCACGCGGCCGGTGGAGTCCATGCGGATCTGGCTGCGATACCGGTCCAACTCCTGCTTCAGCGCCAGCGAGACCTCTTCAGGACGCAACTTGGCCATGGCTCCTCCGTCACCCCTCAGACATTCGCGCGGAACCTATACATCACGACCTGCTGCAATGACCGTCTCAAGCGCCGGTCGGAGACTGGAGACTGGAAGCTAGAAGCTGGAACGGACACCCGTTTCATCCCCGGCCGTTCTAAATGCGCCCACGATTGCATCTAAACATTGGGCGCATGTACCCTGAGCGAAGTCGAAGGGGACCCCCTCGACTCGCTTTGCTCGCTCGGGGTACATGGAACCCATTCGAATGTTCACATGCAATGTGGGGTCCATTTAGCTTCCAGCTTCTCGCTTCCGACCAGCGAACCACAGGAGGTCGGCTTCGGTTTTCAATGCACACGAACCGCGGATAATTGTTCCCGGAGATCGTCGATGCGGCGGCGCACGGAGCCGTCGATCACGCGGTGGCCCAGCACGATCTGCAGCCCGCCGATGAGCTCAGGCGCCGGTTCGGTCGAGAGCTCGACCTGGCCGCCCTGCTCGCGGCTCAAGAGCGCCCGGAGGCGCTCGAGCGTCCGGCCGGACACCGGGTGCGCGGAGCGCACGACGACCCGCACCAGGCCCTTCGCGCGGTCCGCGAACTCGCCGAGCGCGTCGGCGATCTCCGGCAGCGCCTCGACCCGGCCGAGCTCGATCAGCATCCGGACAAACGCGCGCACGAGCTCCGGCCACGCGCCCCCGAAGACCCGCTCAAGGAGCGCCGACTTCTCCCCCGCGGGCACGCCGGGGTCGGCCAGGAGCGACGCGAGTCCCGGCTCCTCGCGCATGAGCCGCGCGAGACGCGCCAGCTCCGCCGCGGTCTCATCCAGCCGCTTCTCGCGGAGGGCCGTCTCCGCCAGGGCCTCGGCGTACCGCGCCGCCACCGGATTCGCCGCCATTACGCCCCCGGGACGCCCCCGCCCATCCGGCCGTAGCGGCGCTCGAGATCATCCACGACGCTGTCGATGAGCGTGGCGTCCGCGGCGGCGTCCAGCTTCTGCTGGAGCACCCGCTCGACGGCGTCGGCCGTCATGCCGGCGATCTCATCGCGCAGCGTGACCCTGGCCTTCGCCACCTCGAGCTCCATCGCCTCCTTCGATTTCGTGATGATCGCGTGCGCCTGCGCGCGCGCGTCCTCCTGGATCTCCGACGCGACCCGCCGGCCATCTTTCACCGCCTCCTGGATCCGCGCCCGCGACTCCTCTTCGATGGCCTCCAGGCGGGCGGCGTAGTCCTGCTGCAGGCGGGCGAGGTCGCGCTTGGCGGTCTCGAGCTCATCCAACCGGCCCGCGATGTAATCGCGGCGCTCATCGAGCATCCGCATGACGGCGCCCCAGAAGAACTTCTTGAGGACGGCCACCAGCAGGAAAAACCCCAGGACCGTTGTGGCAATCTGCGCAAGCATGGCGTGCCCGTTACCGCATCGTGACGCGATCGTTTAGTGGATGGAAATAATCCCGAACCCGAAGAGCAACACGACGACCAGCGCGTAGATCGTCAGCGCTTCGATGAACCCGCAGCCGATGATCATCGCGCCCTGGATCTTCTGCCCCGCCTCTGGCTGCCGCGCGATCGCTTCCATCGCGGCCGCCACCGCCTTCGCCAGCCCGAACGCGCACGAGAACGCCGCCAGCGCCAGCGCCAGGGGCAGGGCCAATGCCAGAATGCCAGCCGGTGTATCCATGCTACTCGCCTCCTTTGTGGTGGGATTCACCATGGTGTGCCAACGACAAGCTCAGATACGCACTGGTCAGCCAGGTAAAGATCATCGCCTGCACGAATCCGAAGAGCAGGACGAGCGGCACGATCAGGATGTGCAGGGGCAAGCCCAGGGGGATGTGCAGGCCGCCGAGCGCCATGACCCCGAGCACGAAGAACACGCCCAGCAGGATGTCGTCGCCCGTCACGTTGCCGAAGAGCCGGAGTGCTAAGCTGACGGGCCGCACGAGCTCCCCGAGAATGTGCGTCACCGGCGCCAGCGTCATGACGCACAGGAACCATTCGCCGCCCGTGGTCGGGCTGCCCATCAGGTGGTGCAGGTAGCCCAGCAGACCCTGGGAGCGGATCGCGGTGTACTGGACGAACAGGAACACGCAGAACGCGAGCGACGCCGTCGTGATGAATCCGCCGCTGATCACCTTCGAGCCGTCGAGAATAATGCCGCCCGTCGGAGACTTCAGGCCCGGGATGAGCACGGCCCAGTTGAGCGCCAGGATATAGAGAAACAGCGTCCCGAGAAACGGCAGGAACCGGCGGGTGTGCTCGCCGAGATCGCCCGTGAAGGCGCCTTCGAAGCTCTCCACGAGCCATTCGGCGAAATTCTGCGCCCGGCCTGGCACGAGCGACCGGCGCCGCGCCGCCATCAGGAGCCCGGCCGCCAGGAGGACCGCGATGATCATCGCGAAAATCACGTTCTCCCACGCGTGCAGCCACCGCGCCAGGGCCCCCTCCCCCAGCCAGGAGAGCAGGACCGTGACGGCGTTGGGCGCCTCGGGCACGCCGTGCCCCGCCGCCTCCGATGCCCACGCCGTCCCGCACCAGTCCATGGCGTTACGCCGCCGCCTCCCGGATCGCGCGCCCCGTCAGGAGCGCGAACCACATGGTGAACCCCGCGAGGAACCATCCCGGCGAGCTCCAAGGCGCCACCAACATCATCAGCCCCGCCGCGTAGAGCAGCGGGACCTTGACGAGCCACGGCCCCGCCAGCCGCCACCAGGGATGGCGCGCGCCGCTGAGCGTCGTGCGGACGAGCCACCCCATGGCCATGACGTTCGCCACCGCCCAGCCCAGTCCGGACGCGAATCCGACCGCGCTCCTCGGGCCCGCCACCGCCAAGATCGCGGCCGTCAGCACCAGGCCGGCAACCAGGGACCATCGCATTGTGCCATACACCATATTCATGGTTTTATGAGCCATCACGTTTGGTTGCCGCATTCCAGAGCTCGCGGCCGGCGGCGATAAAGCCGAGCACCAGCAGGGCCAGGGTCAGGCCGGGAAACGAGCCGAAGACCTTATCCAGCAGCCAGCCGAACAGCGCGGCGACGCAGGGAATCAGCGCAAGCAGCAAAGGGATAGTCAGGGCATCCCCGATCCGCCTGGTCCCTTGAGGACTACGAAAGCCACCGTGAGGGGATGCGCGCTGGGTCGTCCGCTTGCGCAGTCCGCGCATTATATAACACCCCGGCGTCGTCGTCCATCGCCACTGTCAGTGCAGTGCAGCGACAAGCAACACGGGAGCCCGGAAATCGGCCTGTGACCCCTCTTGTTGCTGGTCGCTTGTCGCTTGTTGCTAACTTGATCCCTCGTGCTACAGGAGGCTAATGTGAGACGCGCGCTCGATGAGGCCCAACAGCCCTGACGGGAACGCCCCCAGGGCCAGCGTCGCGAGGGCGCACCCCCAGACCGCCAGCTTGAGCGGCCAGGCGGCCTCGAGCGGCCGCGCATCGGCGGGCTCGCTCAGGTACATCAAACGCACGAGATTGACGTAATAGTAGAGCGCGATCGCGCTGTTCGCCGCCCCCGCGGCCGCCAGGCCGATCCAGCCGGCGTGGATCGCCGCGCCGAACACCAGGAACTTCCCCAGGAAGCCCAACAGCGGCGGGATCCCCGCCAGGGACAGCAGGCACACGGTGCACAGCGCGGCGAGGGCCGGCGAGCGCCGGGCGAGCCCCCGGAACGCTTCGAGGGACTCCTCGCCCGACTCGTTCACGACCGCAACGACGCACGCGAACGCGCCCAAGTTCATGAACACATAGGCGACAAGGTACAGGATGAGCGCTTGGATGCCGAGCGCGTCCTGGGCGACCACGCCGATCAAGAGATAGCCCACCTGCGCGATCGTGGAGTACGCGAGGAGGCGCTTCACGTTTCCCTGCGCGAGCGCCACCAGGTTGCCCAGCGTCATCGTGACGACGGCCAGGACTCCGATGACCGGCGCCAGCGCCGGCCACAGCGGGTCCAGCGCCTGGATCATCCGAACGAGCAGGGCCAGCCCCGCCGCCTTCGGTCCGACGGAGAGCAGGGCCGCCACCGGAACCGGCGCGCCCTCATACACGTCCGGCGTCCACATGTGGAACGGCACCATGGACACCTTGAAGCCCACGCCGACCAGAATCAACCCCACCGGCACGAGCAGGAGGAGCGCCTGCTCCGCCGGACGGGTCAGCACGACCCGGAGCAGCTCGGGGAACGCGAGCTCGCCCGTCATGCCGTACAGGAACGAGATGCCGAAGAGCATCACGCCGGACGCAAGCGAACCGAACAGCAGGTACTTGAGCCCCGCTTCCGCGCCCCGGGCGTCGGCCGTCATCGCCGTCAGCATGTACGTGGACAGGCCGATCATCTCCACGGCGAGGTAGGCGCTGAGCAGATGGTTCGCTTCGGCCAGCAGCATGAGCCCCAACCCCACGATCAGGGCCAGACCGATGTACTCCCCTGGCGCCCGGCGGGACGCCGGCTCCCGCGAGCCGACGATCATGAGCACCACGATCGCCGTGGTCCCCAGCGCGATCCACCGGAAGGCGAAGCTGAACGGGTCGCAGATGACCAGGCCGAAGAACGTGCCGGTCGGCGGCAGCGATGGGCTGACGGCAAGCGCGACCGCCGAGGACAGGAGCGTCAGCCCGGCGAGCGCCGCGGCCGTTCCCCGCCTCGCGGACCAGGCGCCCGAGAGCATGGTGAGGAGCCCGCCTGTGGCGAGGATCGTCTCCGGCCACCACGCGCGCAGGCTCTCAAGCAAGAGTTGCGTCATGTCCGTCTGGTCCGTCTATTCCGTCAGGCAATTGGCGAGAAGCTGGAGGCTGGAACCTTGAAGCTGGAATGATTGAACGGACCAATGTGCTGTTCACTCCAGCTTCCAGCATCCAGCTTCCAGCCTCTCGCCGAAGGTTCCACGATCAGACGCCGAGCACGCGCAGGAGGAGGCCGTGGACGGCCCCATCCTGCAGGCGGATGAGCAGCATCGGGAAGACGCCCAAGGCCAGCACTGCCAGCACGAGCGGCACCAGCGTGCAGAGCTCGAGCGCGCTCATGTCCGTCATCCGATTCCAGCGCGCGTTGAGCGGCCCCAGCAGGATCCGCTGCACCGCCGTCAGGATATACGCGGCGGCGATGACGATGCCCAGCACGGAGACGACCGTCTGCCATCGCCAGGCGCCGAATCCCCCGATGAGCGCCAGGAACTCCCCGACGAACCCGCTCAGGCCCGGCAGCCCCAGCGACGCCAGGCCGAAGAAGATGAACAGCCCCGCGAAGACCGGCACCCGGGCGCCGAGCCCGCCGAAGGCGTCCAGCTCCCTGGTGTGAGCCCGCTCGTAGAGCACGCCGACGAGAAGGAACATGCCGCCCGTCACGAGGCCGTGGCTGATCATCTGGAACATGGCGCCGTTCATCCCTTCCCACGTCAGGCTCGCCAGGCCCAGGAGCACGAACCCCATGTGCGACACGGAGGAATAGGCCACCAGCTTCTTGAGGTCCGTCTGGGCCATGGCGACCAGCGCGCCGTAGACGATGTTGATCATCCCCAGCCCCGCCAGCGCCCAGGCGAACCACTGCGCGCCGGCCGGAAACAGCGGGTAGCTGATCCGGAAGAACCCGTAGCCGCCCATCTTCAGGAGGACGCCGGCCAGCAGCACGCTGATGGGCGTCGGCGCGTCGACATGCGCGTCGGGCAGCCAGGTGTGGAACGGAAATACCGGCACCTTGATCGCGAAACCGAAGAAAAATCCGAGAAAGAGCAGCCGCTGCAGGCCGACGTCGAGCCGCGGTCCGAGCGCCGCGAGCTGGATCAGGTCGAACGTCCCCGTCTTGACGTAGAGTCCCAGCACCGCCAGGAGCATGGCGAGGCTGCCGGCGAGCGTGTAGACAAAGAACTTGAACGCCGAGTATTCGCGGCGCCCCCCGCCCCAGATGCCGATGAGGAAATACATGGGCACGAGCACCAGCTCCCAGAAGACGTAGAACAGGAACAGATCCAGCGCCACGAACGTGCCCAGCATGCCGACCTCGAGCAGGAGGTAGAGGGCGTAGTATTCCTTCTGGCGCTCACGGATGGTCGAAGAGGCCAGGCAGGCGAGGAACCCGAGCCCCGTCGTCAGCACGATGAGCGGCAGGCTGATGCCGTCGATGCCCACGTGATAGGCGACGCCCAGCTGCGGGATCCACGGGGCATGCTGCACGAACTGCATGCCCGCCAAGCCGGGGTCGAACTCCGCCAGCAGGCTGAGACTGGCGAGGAACGCCAGGGCCGTCGCGAACAGCGCCGCGAACCGGATGAGCCCCGGGCGCGCGCTCGGCAGCCCGAGCGCCACGACAAAGCCGATCACCGGACAGCACAACAGGACCGTCAGCATCTGTCCCACCTTTGGGTTCGAGCGTGGTACATTGCGCAAGATTCTTGAGCTGCGCGCATCCAGGAATCCGTGCCAAATTCGGAATGCGGAATTCGGAATGCGGAATACCGAGCACGGGTTGCATTCGGCATTCCGCATTCCGCATTCCGCATTTGGCACGATACCATGAGCACTCTCAACCTGCCTTCGCGGCTACGGCCGCAGCCACAGCGACAGCACGACGGCCGCGGCGACGACCACGAGGAGATACTGCTGGATGAGCCCGGTCTGCAGGCGGCGCCCCGCGATCCCGGCGGCGCGCACGACCGAGGCGAGGCCGTTCACCAGCGCGTCGATCACCCGGCGGTCCCACCAGCCGTGGCCGAAACCGAGCCGCGCGCCCGCCAGGCCCGCGACGTTCACCGCCCCGTCGATCACCCGCTGATCGAACCACGCGAGCCACCGCGCGCCTGAGGCCGTCACGGCGATGATCGTCCCGTTGAAGAACTCATCCACGTAGTACTTATTGACCGCCAGCGCGTACAGCCGGCTTCCCAGCGGCCGCACGCTCCTGGGCAAGAGATTCCGGCGACGGACGCCGACCGTCCAGGCGAGCCACGCGCCGCCGAGCACGAGGGCCCCTGAGAGCGCGAGCATGGACCACTCGATTCCCTCGTGCAGCTCATGGACCGCGAGCATCCTGAAGAACACGTGGCCGGCCCACGGCGTGCCCACCAGGCCCACCCCCGCCGCCCCCGCCGCCAGGACCGCCAGCGGCAGCGCCATGATGAACGGGGCGCGGTGCGCGTGCTGCGCATCCGGACTGGGCGATCCGTGGAAGCACCGGAGGAAGAGCCGCAGCAGGTAGGCGGAGGTCAGCAGCGCCCCGCCCGTGAGCGCCCAGAACACCGGCGGGTTGACGTGCCGGGCTTCCAGCAGGATCGCGTCCTTGCTCCAGAATCCGCTGAGCAGCGGCGCGCCCGACAGCGACAACGCGGCGATGAGGAAGGTGATCCAGGTGACGGGCATCGTCCGCCTGAGCCCGCCCAGTTTCGCGAGATCCTGCTGGTGCGTCCCGTGGATGACGCTGCCGGCGCCGAGGAACAGGAGCGCCTTGCAGCAGGCGTGCATGGCCAGGTGGAACATCGCCAGCGACACCGCTCCCAACCCCAGCGCCGTCATCATGAGCCCCAGCTGGCTGATCGTCGAGTACGCCAGCACCCGCTTGATGTCCGTCATGGTCAGCGCGACCGTGCCGGCGAGGAGATGCGTGGCGAGGCCGATCGCCAACACGAGCGCAAGGCTCTCGGGGGTAAACAGCGGGAACGTCCGGGCGAGGAGGTAGACGCCCGCGGCCACCATGGTGGCCGCATGGATCAGCGCCGAGACAGGCGTCGGACCCTCCATCGCGTCGGGGAGCCACACGTGCAGGGGCACCTGCGCGGACTTCCCCACCGCCCCGAGGAAGACGAGCGAGCTGATCAGCGTGAGCAGCTCCGGACGCAGCGCCTCGCGCACCGCCGCGAGGTCCCGGAAGGACAACGTGCCGGCCGACGCCGCCAGGAGGAAGATCCCCAGCAGGAGCCCCGTGTCGCCGATGCGCGTCGTGATGAACGCTTTGCGCCCGGCGGCGGCCGCATCGGGCTTCTCGAACCAGAAGCTGATGAGGAGGTAGGAGCACAGCCCCACCAGTTCCCAGCAGGCGAAGAGCAGCACGAAGTGGTCGGCCATAACGAGCCCCAGCATCGAGGCGCAGAAGAGGGAGAAATACGCGAAATACCGCGAGAAGCGGGCATCGCCCTGCATGTAGCCGATCGAATAGACGGCGATGAGCGTCCCGATGGAGGTGACGACGGCCAGCATCACCCAGCTCAGCCCGTCCACCGCGAGCCCGAACGTCCAGCCCGCGTTCCCAGCCAGGAGCCACGCCCAGCGGAGCGTGAGGGTCGCCCCGTCGAAGACGGCCGGCGCGATGCGGGCCGTGAGGAGCCCCGCGCCCGCGAGCGACGCCACGGTGAGCCAGCCCGCCAGGGCGCCCAGGCGGCGGCCGGCGAGGATGAGCAAGACGAACGCCGACAACGGCAGGAGCGGGATCCAGGCCAGCTGCGAAGCCGGGAGCATCAGGGCCGGATCTGGCGCGTGGGGCATCGGCGCTCAGCCCTTCAGCAGGGTGAGGCGGTCCACGAAGACGGTCCCGGCCGAGCGGGCCAGACCGATGATGATCGCCAGCCCCACCACCGCCTCGCAGGCGGCCAGCGCGATGATGAACAGGGCGAAGGCCTGCGCGTGCACGTTGCCGTACAGGCGGCCGAACGCGACGAAATTCAGCACGGACGCGTTCAGAATCAGCTCCACCGACAGGAGCAGCCCGATGGCGTGACGCCGGGTGAGCATGCCGTACACGCCGATCGAGAACAGTGCGCTCGACAGGTACAGGATCCACGGCAGGGGGACGCTCATCCGCGCGGGGCCTTCGGCGCTCCGCGGGGCTCGTCCCGCGTGGCGGTCGCCAGCGTGATGGCGCCGATCATCACGGCCACGAACAGCACCGAGATGAGTTCGAACGGCAGCACCAGCGTGGTGACGAGCTGCTGGCCGATGGCCGCGGTCGTGGGGGCCTGCGGCTCTCCGGACGGCCAGGCGATGCCGCGGATCAGCCCGGCCAGGACGGCGAACATCGCGAGGGACGCGAGGGCGGCCGCCCCGCGCTTGGAGGAGGGGATCGGTTCCGCCGGCGCCGACACGTTCGCCGTCAGCATGACGGCGAAGACGATGATCGTCAGAATCGCGCCGACGTAGACCAAGATCTGGATGAAGGCGAGAAATTCCGCTTCAAGCAAGATGAAGACGCCGGCGACACCGACCAAGACGATCCCGAGGCTCAGGGCCGCCCGGAAGAGATTGGGCAGCGCGACCACCCACCCGGCACCCGCGAGAATCAGGACGGCCAGCAGTCCGAAGGCAATGTGGCTAATCGGTTCGACAGGAAGCATGGACGGGAGACTTGCCACATTATACGTGGAGCCGGGGATGGTGACAACCGTGTCCTCCATCAGCAACAAGCAACCAGCGACCAGCAACCAGGCCGAAGCATGGGGAATGGGGCACGCCGTGCGAGTATTGAACTGCTGGAGGATAGAAGGTAGAGGGTAGAAGATGGAAGGTGGAAGGTGGAAGGTGGAAAGTTGACGGTAGCAATTCTACCTTCTACCTTCCACCTTCTATCTTCTTCCTTCTCATGGTCATCCCCACGCCGTGCCCCCCGCCCCATGCCCCAGGCGATGCTGACGGGTCAGCCGGACGGTCTGGGGCGGCCGGGGCGGGTGACGGGGATGTGCTCGCTGCAGAGCGGGCACTCGTGCGGCGGAAAGCTGTCGAACGTGAGCGAAAGGAGGCGCGTGTAGCGCCGCCCGGGAAAGCGGACTCGTCCGCCGGAGCGGTCAACGATCGCGGCGATGCCGACCGCCTTGGCGCCCAGCGCCTCGATGAGGTCCGCGACCTTGCGGGCCGATTCGCCCGTCGTCACCGTATCCTCCACGATCAGCACGCGGTCCTCCGACGTCAGGTGGAACCCGCGGCGCAGCTGGATCTCCGCGTCAACCCGCTCCGTGTACATGGCGCGGACGCCGAGCGCGCGCGCCGTCTCGTACGCCACGAGCACGCCCCCGATGGCGGGACCGATGACGATGCTCGGCTTGGCCGTGCGGAACCGACGGGCGAGCTCTTGGCAGAGCTGAGCGGCGATCTTCGGGTGCTGCAGAAGCTGGGCGCACTGGAAGTAATGCCCGCTGTGGAGCCCTGACGAGAGCTCGAAATGGCCGCGCTGCAACGCGTGGTGCCCGCGAAGAATGTCCAACAGCTTTTTTCGTGGAATCATGGATCGAATCCCGTTCTCCGTCGTCAGACCTCCGGATCACCCGGAGGCGCGCCTTTCGTCGACGCCTGCGGCGCGCCTCGCGTCGACGCCTGCGGCGCGCCGCATCTCTTCAAGGATCCTGACGGCCGCGCGCCGGGGATCGGGCGCGGACGTGATCGGACGCCCCACGACCAGACAATCGGCTCCGCGCTCGAGCGCGTGCGCCGGCGTCGCCACGCGCCGCTGGTCGTACGCCGCCGCGTGCGCGGGCCGGATGCCCGGGCAGACGATCAGCATCGTCCGGCCGAAGCGGCGGCGCAGGGCCGGCGCCTCGCGCGCGGACGTCACGACCCCGTCGCAGCCCGCGCGCTGCGCTTTGGCCGCCATGCGCATCGTCTTCGCCGCGATCCCGTCAGACGCGACGCTGGTCAGCACCGTCACGGCCAGGACCCGCGGGCGCGGCAACCCCCGCCGCCTCGCTTCAAGCCGGCAGCCCCGGACCGCCGCCGCCAGCATGGCTTCCTCCCCCGAGCCGTGCACGGTCAGGAGCGAAATCCGATGGCGCACGGCCGACCGGCAGCTCAGCTCCACCGTCGAGGGAATGTCGTGGAACTTGAGGTCCAGCATGACCTCGAAGCCGAGGGCGCGCACGCGGCGAATCATTTCGGGCCCGCACGCCGTGAAGAGAATGCTGCCGACCTTGAGCGTCCGCGCCAGGCCGCGGAGGCGGCGGGCCATCGCCACCGTCGGGGCCAGTTCCGTATCGTCCAGCGCCACGATGAGCCGGCGCGCCGCAAGCGTCGACGCACGGCGCGCGACGGAGGCGTCACGTGTCACCGCGTCCTCGCAATTCCGTGATGGACCGCAGGCCGTGGGCCCGCAGGTACCGCACCAGGCCTCGCAGCACCTTGACCGGAGCCCTGGGGTCCGCAAAATTCGCCGTGCCGACGGCGACCGCGCCGGCCCCGGCCAGGAAAAACTCCACGGCGTCCTCCGCCCGGACAATTCCACCGAGCCCGATGACGGGCACGCGCAGCGAGGCGGCAGTATACCACACGCGATAGACCGCCAGCGGCCGAATTGCTGGCCCGCTCAAGCCGCCCGTCGGCATGCCGAGCCGCGAGCGGCGGGTCGCGGCGTCCAGGCTCATCCCGACATAGGTGTTGCCGAGCGTCACGGCGTCAGCCCCGGCGCGCTCCGCCGCCTGCGCGATCGGGACGAGATCCGTGACGTCGGGGCTGAGCTTCGCGATCAGCGGCTTGCGCGTCGCGGCCCGCGCCGCCTGCACGACGGCCGCCGTGGCCGCGGGATCGTGCGCGATGAGGCGCACGTGCCGGCCGGACCCGCTGCCGCTCGGACGGACGTTGGGGCAGGACAGGTTCAGCTCCAGAGCCGCGGCCGCCGGCTCGGCGTCCAGCCGCCGGGCCATCGCCGCCGAGGAGTCCGGCGTCTCGCCCAGCACGCTGACGATGACCGGCACCGGCAGGGCGCGCAGGCCGGGCGCGATGTCCGTGAGGAACGCTTCCAGGCCCACATTCGCCAACCCGACCGCATTCAGCATGCCGGAGGCGGTGTCGGCGAGGCGCGGCGCCGGATGGCCGGCTCTCGGCTCCTGGGTGAGGGTTTTCGTGACGAGGGCGCCCAGCGCCTCCAGGCGGACCGCGCGGGCGAACTCGAGACCGTAGCCGAAGGTGCCGGCGGCCGCCAGCACCGGGGCGCGCAGCGTGAGCGAGCCGATGGCCACGGAGAGGTCGGGCTCAGACATGGTCGCGCTGCAACAGGGCGTTCACCAGGGCCTCGACGGACGCCTGCTGCGGACCGGAGAGGTGCGTGAACTCGATCCCGTATTCGTGCACGCCGGCCGCGGGGTTCCTGGTCCAGATGACCCGGCCGCGGACGGCGGCGGTCTCCCCCGTCGCGCCGATGGGAATCTTGAGGTCAAGCCGCCAGTCCGCCTGCAGCTCGTCCGCACAGCGGATTCGCATGCCTTTCGCGCTCAGGTTCATCGCGTTGACGAGCCGCCAGGGCCCCTCGGGATCCTCCTGCCGCCGGAACTCGATCTGGAACACGCCGAGTGCGCGGGAGTCCTTGCGCCGCTCCTGCGAGACGCGCGGGGTGTCCCCCTCATCGAGCATCCCCCGCACCGCCATCATGACCGCCCGGCGCACGTCCGGATGCTCGAGCACGAAGCGCAGGCCGTACTCCATCATCAGCATCGTCCCGGGCGTGCGCCGCACCCACCGCACTTCGGCCGGCACGGCCACGGCGCTCCATTTGCCCGCGGCCGGGAACTGCACGTCGATGAGGTCCCCCTGGTCGAACCGCGATTTGCACACCAGCCGCGTCCCGTCCCAGCTCAGGTCCTCCATATGCCCCAGCGCCCAGGCCGGCCATCCGCGGCCCCGGTAGTGGAGCACGTTGGACCGCAGGATGCGCGGCGCATCCCGCGACTGCGATCTGGGATCGAGCGCGTCGCCGGACATCCCGCTCATTTCGCCGGCGGCGGATGATGCAGATAGCGATCGACCGCCTCGCCGATCGCGCTGCGGAGCGTCGCGTTCATGCCGGAAAAACTGACGCCGTGCTCGGTCATCTGGAGTTTGTGCCCGAACACCGGGTGCTGCCAGACCACTCGGGCGGTGAGCTGGACCGGACTGACGAAAATCGGCATCCCCAGCTGCAGATCGATCGCGGAGCCGGGGGCATACTCCTCGTCGCACACGAGGCGCGCGCCGTCACGGCTGAAGTCGCGCAGCGTGGTCACGCGCCAGGCGGCGTCGCCGGGCGACCGGTAGCGGATCGTGAAGTTCCGCACGATGCGGGGGGCGGCCCGCCGCTTGTCCTTCCATTCCCCGCCCACCATCTGCCCCATCGGCGGAGGCTTCAAGAGGCGCTGGATCGCCTCATGGATCCGGCGCCGGGTCAGCGTCTCCGACGGCGAGAACGAGAGCCCGTGCTCGACTTCCTGTCCGGCGCCCGTCTCCTTGACCTTGTGCCACACCACCTTGGCGGACACCTCGAGCGCGCTCGGCAGGAGCGGCGGCCCCAACTGAAGGACGAGAAGCGTCCCGGGCACGAACACCTGCTTGGACACGAGGCGCGCGCCGTCACGGCTGAAATCCCTGACGAGGGTCACGTGCCAGTCGGCCGCGTCCGTGAGGCGGTACCGGACCGGCAGGTCCCGGACCACCCGTTGCGCCATGCGACGCGGCTCGACCATGACGCGCTTAGGATCCCTTCCCGATGAGCAGGTGGTACTCCTGCAGCGGCTTGACCGTGAGCTCGTGCTTGAGCAGCGTGGCGATGGCATTGACGGACGCCTGCGCTCCGGCGAGGGTCGTGATGCAGGGAATCCCCAGCGCCGTCGCGGCGGAGCGGATGTGCACCTCGTCCGCCCGCGGCAGGCGGCCCGACGGGGTATTCACGATAAGCTGGATCTCGCCGTTCTTGATGAGGTCGAGCACGTTGGGGCGGCCTTCGTGGATCTTGTGCACGGGCGCCGCGTGCAGGCCGTAGCGGCGCAGCGCGTTCGCCGTGCCCTGCGTCGCGACGAGCGAAAATCCCAGCTCTTCCAGGTGCTGCGCCGCGTACACGGCGGAGCGCTTATCGCGGTTCTTCACGCTGATGAAGACGGTGCCTGATTTCGGGAGCCGCTGCCCCGCCGCAAGCTGCGACTTGAGGAACGCCCGTCCGAACGATTCGTCGATCCCCATGACCTCCCCCGTGGACTTCATCTCCGGACCGAGCAGGATGTCCACGCCGGGGAAGCGCTGGAACGGGAACACCGACTCCTTCACGGACAGGTACGGCGGCGTGATCTCCTCCGTCATCCCCTGCTCGCGGAGGCCCAGACCCAGCATGGCGCGCGTGGCGACCTTGGCGAGCGGAACGCCGATCGCCTTGGAGACGAACGGCACCGTGCGGGAGGCCCGCGGGTTCACCTCCAGGATGTAGACCGTGTCGTCTTTGACCGCCGCCTGGATGTTCATGAGCCCGAGGATCCCGAGCGCGCGGGCGAGCTTGAGCGCCGCGCGGCGCACCTCCTCCACGATCTCGTCGTTGAGCGTGTGCGGCGGCAGCACCATCGCGCTGTCGCCCGAGTGGACGCCCGCTTCCTCGATGTGCTCCAGGATGCCGCCGATGACGTACGTCGTCCCGTCCCCCACCAGGTCCACGTCCACTTCGATCGCGTCCTCGAGAAACTTGTCGATCAGCACCGGGAATCCGGGGCTGGCGGCGAACGCCCGGCGCGCGAAGTGATCCAGCTGCTCCTCGTCGTACACCACCTCCATGGCCCGCCCGCCCAGCACGTACGACGGGCGCACGAGGCAGGGGTAGCCGATCGTCCGCGCGGTGCGCTTCGCCTCGTCCATCGTGACGGCGGTCCCGCTCGGCGGCTGCCGCAGGTCGAGCTCATCGAGCAGGCGCTTGAATTTCTCCCGGTCCTCCGCCGCGTCCACCGACTCCGCCTTGGTGCCCAGGATCGGGACGCCCGCCTGCGCGAGCCCCGTCGCCAGGTTGAGCGGCGTCTGCCCGCCGAACTGGACGATCACGCCCTCCGGGCGCTCCTGCTCCACGATGTTCAGGACGTCTTCGAGCGTCACCGGCTCGAAATACAAGCGGTCGGACGTGTCATAGTCGGTGGAGACGGTCTCGGGGTTGGAGTTCACCATGATGACCTCGATCCCCAGCTCCCGCAGCGCGAACGCCGCGTGGACGCAGCAGTAATCGAACTCGATCCCCTGCCCGATGCGGTTGGGGCCCCCGCCAAGAATCATGATCTTCCGTGGGGCGGGGGGCGAGGGGAGGGGGGCGGGGGAGGCAAATTCCCGGCCATCGCGCATTGCGGATTGCGGATTGCGGATTGCGGAATCTGACGTGCCCCGCGCCCCGCGCCCCGCGCCCCCGAGCTGAATCGAAGGCGTTTCATAGGTCGAGTAGTAATACGGCGTCTTCGCTTCGAACTCGGCCGCGCAGGTGTCCACCAGATAGAAAGACGGGCGCAGGCCCCACGCGATCCGGCGGTCGCGGATCGTCTTCGCGTCCGTTTCCCAGAGCCGCGCGAGCTGCCGGTCGCTGAACCCGAAGCGCTTCGCCCGCGCAAGCAGAGCCGCCGCGGCTTCCTGCTGCGCGCCGGGCGCCGAGGGCTCCAGGGCCGCGCGCATCTGCGCCGCCGCCGCCCGCAGCGCCGCCTCCTCCCCGATGAGCAAGGAGAGCTGATGGAGGAACCAGCGGTCGATCTTGGTCAGCTCGTGGATGTCGTCGATCGACAGGGCCGCCAGCAGGGCGTCCTTGATGGCGAAGATCCGCTCCGGCCGCGGGGTGGCGAGCCGCTGGCGCAGGAGGCCCGCGTCGGCCGGCGGCCCGGGGCTCTCCCAGCCGTCCCGGCTGATCTCGAGGCTCCGCAGCCCCTTCTGCAGCGCCTCGGGAAACGTCCGCCCGATCGCCATGGTTTCCCCGACCGACTTCATCTGCACGCCGAGGGTGGGGTCCGCGCCCGCGAACTTCGCGAAGGCAAAGCGCGGAATCTTGACCACCACGTAGTCGATCGTCGGCTCGAAACATGCCGGCGTCTGCTGCGTGATGTCGTTGGGCAGCTCATCGAGGGTGTAGCCCACCGCGAGTTTCGCGGCGATCTTGGCGATGGGGAACCCCGTGGCTTTCGAGGCCAGGGCGGATGAGCGCGACACGCGCGGGTTCATCTCGATCACCACCATCCGCCCGGATTCCGGGTGAATCGCGAACTGGATGTTCGACCCGCCCGTCTCCACCCCGATCGCACGGATGACCCGGATGGCGGCGTCGCGCATCTCCTGGTACTCGCGGTCCGTCAGCGTCTGCGCGGGCGCCACGGTGATCGAATCCCCCGTGTGGACGCCCATGGGGTCGACGTTCTCGATCGAGCAGATGATGACGACGTTGTCCGCGCAGTCGCGCATCACCTCAAGCTCATACTCCTTCCACCCGACGACGGATTCCTCGACCGAGATCTCGCGGATGAGCGAGAGCTCCAGGCCCTGCTTGATGAGGCGCTCGAATTCCTCGGTGTTGTAGGCGATGCCGCCCCCCGTGCCGCCGAGGGTGAAGCTGGGCCGGATGACGCACGGGAATCCGAAGCGCTCCGCGGCCGAGCGGGCTTCGTCGGCGGTGCGGGCGTAGCCCGCCTGCGGGACCTCCAGGCCGATGGACTCCATGGTGTCCTTGAAGCGCTCGCGGTCTTCCGCCCGCCGGATGGCTTCGAGATTCGCGCCGATGAGCCGTACGCCGAAGCGGTCCAGCGCACCCCGCTCGGCCAGCTGCACCGTGACGTTGAGGGCGGTCTGGCCGCCCAGCGTCGGCAGCAGGGCATCCGGACGCTCCGCCTCGATGATCTTCTCGACGATCTCCGCGGTGATGGGCTCGATGTAGGTGCGGTCGGCCGTCTCCGGATCGGTCATGATGGTGGCGGGGTTGGAGTTGACGAGGACGACGCTGAACCCTTCTTCCCGCAGGGCCTTGCAGGCCTGCGTCCCCGAATAATCGAACTCGCACGCCTGGCCGATCACGATGGGCCCGGAGCCGATGATCAGGATTTTCTTGATGTCAGTTCGTTTCGGCATGCCTCACCTGTCCCGCTGAGCAGGTCTGAAGCTGGAAGCTTGAAGCTTGAAGCTGGAGGCTCGAACTGGCTCTGTTGCCGTTCGATCATTCCAGCTTCTAGCGTCCAGCCTCCAGCGTCCAACTGAAGGATGGCGACCCACGTTACGCGTGACGCGGCGTGGATTGGAGCCTCGCCGCCACGTCGGCCATGACGGCGCGCGCCCGCTGCCAGTGCGTCGCGGACCAGTAGATCCGCCCGCACCCGGCGCAGGCGGTGAACGCCGACTGCGTCTCGTAGACGTACGCCGGCACGCGGGTGCGCACCGCGGCCTTCTCCGCCGGCTCAAGCCCGGTGTTGCACCGGACGCACCGGGAGAACGCGCTCGAGTCCTCCACCGCGTCCCCGAGCGCCCGCAGGACCTCGGCGAGCTGGTCCGTGCGCGTGTGCGCCCGGAGCGTCACGACCCGGACCAGCTCGCCCCCGTGGACCGCCCGGGTGCGCGTGACGATCGTGCGGTTCTCGTTGACCGCGCGCAGGTACAGCGCCTCGAGCGGACGCGCGGCCTGGGCCGCCGCGTCATACCCCAGCAGCCGAAGCCACCGGGTCAACCGCAGACATTCGTCCGTCACCAACAATGTCGTCGACAACATCACACCCGTGTCATGTTCGATGTGTAATGTGTAATGAACCATCCGCTGCCATTACACATGGAACATTACACCTCAAGATGAGGAGCTCCCGGCGGCCATGAGCTCCATGAACCGCCCGAAGAGGTATCCCGCGTCGCGCGGACCCGGCGCCGCCTCCGGGTGGTATTGGATACTCATCGCCGGGACGCGGCGGTGGCGTATGCCTTCCACCGTGCGGTCGTTCAGATTCGTGTGCGTGAGCTCGACCTCGCCCTCCGGGATGGACTCCAGGCGGAGGGCGAAGTTGTGGTTCTGCGAGGTGATTTCCACCTTGCCGGTCGCGAGGTCCTGGACGGGGTGATTCGCCCCGTGGTGGCCGAACTTCAGTTTAAACGTCTCCCCCCCGCAGGCGAGGCCGAGCAGCTGATGTCCCAGGCAGATCCCCAGCATGGGCACCGTGCCCAGCATCGACCGGATGGCGCTGACCGCGTACGGCACCGCCGCGGGGTCTCCCGGCCCGTTCGACAGCAGCACCCCGTCGGGCTGGAGGGACAGGATCTCCTTGGCCGTCGTCCCGGCGGGGACCACCGTGACGCGGCATCCGTGCGACGCGAGCTGCCTGAGAATGTTGTGCTTCACCCCGAAATCCATCACAACCACCCGGGGCCGCGGCCCCTCCGCGCGGGCCGCGTCCGGCCAGTCGTACGCGCGCTCGCACGTGACCTCCCGGACCAGATCGCGGCCCACGATGCCCGGCGCCGCCTGCACTTTGCTCCAGAGCTCCGCGGGGTCCTTCGCCTCGGTGGAGAGGCCGCCCTTCATCGAGCCCTGGCGCCTGAGCTTCAGCGTGAGCGCCCGGGTATCGACGCCGGAAATGGCGACGATGCCGTGGTCGCGCAGGTACGCATCCAGCGCGCCCGTCGCGCGGAAGTTGCTCGCCGCCGGCGAGCACTCGCGCATGATAAAGCCCTCGAGCCACGGCCGGCGCGATTCGGCGTCGTCCCCGTTGACGCCGTAGTTGCCGATGTGGGGATAGGTCATGCACACCATCTGCCCCTTGTAGGAGGGGTCCGTCAGGATCTCCTGGTAGCCGGTCATGCCCGTGTGGAAGACGACCTCGCCGAACGCCTCGCCAGCCGCGCCGGCCGAGACGCCGGGATACGCGGTGCCGTCTTCCAGCACCAGCCACGCGGTTGCAGCGCGCGGCGAGACGGGCTGATTCGCCATCGGACTCACAACTCCGGCTCCAGATCGACCACGAGATAGGCCTGCTCCTCTTCCATATCGGTCAGGATCAGCCGCTTGTCGTTCATCTTGAGCGAGTAGACCGTGCCCGTTTTCGTGTCGCGAAACACGAGCGTATTGACCCGCAGCTCATCATAGACACCCCGTGGCGAGGGGTAGTACGTGGTCATCGTGATCTCTTCACTTTGGACGCCGCGGCCGCTCCCCAGGATCAGCGCGCCCGCCGCCGCCGCGCCCGCCAGAAACCCGCCCAGCCATCGCATCATGTGGTCGTCCTCCTCACTCCGCCGCCGGCGCCGGTGCCAGCCGGCCCCGGATCACGACGCCCGCGGCGCGTCCCGTCAGCGTCCGCCCCGCGAAGGGCGAGTGCCGGCCCTTCGACGCGAACGCGGCCGGATCCACGGTCCACCGGGCGTCCGGATCGATGATGGTCACGTCCGCCTCCGCCCCTGGCGCGAGCGTGGCCGCGCGGCCCGTGGCGATCTCCGAGGGCCTGACGGCCATCCGCTCGATCAGCTGGGCCCAGGTCAGCCGGCCTGGGACGACGAGCGTCTCGATGCACACCGCCAGCGCCGTCTCGATCCCGCTGATGCCGAACGGCGCAGACGCGAAGTCCGCGCTCTTCTCCCATTCCGTATGCGGGGCGTGGTCCGTCGCGATGCAGTCGATCGTCCCGTCGGCGAGGGCCGCGATCAGTGCCTCGCGGTCCTCCTCCTGGCGCAGCGGAGGGTTGACCTTGGCGTGCGTGTTGAACCCCATCACGGCCTCGTCCGTCAGGCTCAGGTGGTGGGGCGTCGCCTCGCACGTCACGCGCACGCCGCGGCGCTTGGCCTCCCGGATGAGCTCGACGCTCCGCGCGGTGGACACGTGCGCCACGTGCAGCCAGCCGCCGGTCAGCTCCGCCAGCGCGAGATCCCGCGCCACGATCACCGATTCGCACTCCGCCGGGATGCCGCGCAGCCCGAGGATGGTCGAGACGCGCCCCTCGTGCATCACCCCGCCCGCCGCCAGCGAGGCGTCTTCCGCGTGCTGGATCACGGGGCGGCCGAACACCCGCGCGTACTCGAGCGCCCGGCGCATCAGGAAGCTGTCGGCGACGGCGCTGCCGTCGTCGGACCAGCCGATGCACCCGGCGTCGATGAGCTCGCCGAAATCCGTCAGCTCCTTGCCCTGCCGGCCGCGCGTGGCCGCGCCGATCGGGTGCACCGCCGCCAGGCCGACCCGGCCCGCCTCCTGCCGGAGGAACTCGACGGGGCCCTGCGAATCCATGGCCGGCTCCGTGTTCGGCATGGCGCACACCGCCGTGAACCCGCCGCGCACCGCCGCCGCGAGGCCGGTGGCGATCGTCTCCTTATCCTCGCGGCCCGGCTCCCTGAGGTGCGTGTGCAGATCGACCAGGCCCGGCACGACGAGCTTGCCGCGCGCGTCGATCACCTTCGCGCCGTTGGCCGCGGCGCCGTTCGCCGGGCGGACCTCGCTGATCGTGCCCCGCTCGATGATGAGGTCGAAGGCGCCGTCCCGGCCTCCGGCCGGATCGAGCACCCGGCCGCCGGCGATGATGAGCTTCGCGCTCATGGCTCGGCCCCGTTCATCTTCGCGCCGCCGGAGACGAGATAGAGCGCCGCCATCCGGACCGCGAGGCCGTTCGTCACCTGGTCCAGAATGACCGACTGCGCGCCGTCGGCCACGTCGGAGTCCAGCTCGACGCCGCGGTTGATGGGTCCCGGGTGCATGATGAGCGCGTCGGGCTTCGCCGCCGCGAGGCGCGCGCGCGTCACTCCGTAGCGCAGCCGGTACTCCCGCTCGCCCGGCACGAGCCGGGCTTCCTGCCGCTCGTGCTGGATGCGCAGCAGCATGACGATGTCCGCGTCCTCGAGCGCCTCCTCGAGCCGGTAGGTCACCCGCACCCCCAGGGTGTCGATCTTCGCCGGCAGCAGAGTCGGCGGCGCGCACACGGTCACGGCCGCGCCCAGCTTCGTCAGCCCCCAGATGTTCGAGCGCGCCACCCGCGAGTGCGCGATGTCGCCGATGATGGAGACCTTGAGGCCCTCCACGCGGCCCTTGCGCTCCTGGATCGTGAAGAGATCGAGCAGCGCCTGGGTCGGATGCTCGTGCGCGCCGTCGCCCGCGTTGATGACCGAGGCGTCGGTCTGCCGCGCGACGAGGTGCGGCACGCCGGCGGCGGCGTGGCGGATGACGAACGCGTCGACCTTGAGGGCTTCCAGGGTCCGGATGGTGTCGAGCACCGTTTCGCCCTTCGTCAGGCTGGAGGTCGCGGAGGCGATGTTGATGATATCGGCCGAGAGCCGCTTGGCCGCCAGCTCGAACGACGTCCGGGTCCTGGTGCTGGGCTCGAAGAAGAGGTTGACCACCGTTTTGCCGCGCAGCGCGGGGACTTTCTTGATGGAGCGCTGGGAGACTTCGCGGAAAGACGCGGCGGTCGCCAGCATCGCGCGGATTTCCTCCGCGCTCAGGTCCCGGAGGCCCAAGAGGTCCTTCTTCGTCCACTGCGCCGTCGAGGGCGGCGCGTCCGCCACCGAGGTCGTCATCGCTCCCGCTCCGGGTCGTTCCGCCGGCGCGGGGCGTCCGCGGGCTCCTCCTCAGGCGCCGGCTCCAGGCGCACCTCGTCCTCGCCGTCGGTTTCCTCCAGGCGCACCTCCACGCGCTCCCGCTGGCGCGTGGGGATGTTCTTCCCGACATAGTCCGCCCGAATGGGGAGCTCCCGGTGCCCGCGATCGACCAGCACCGCAAGCTGGATCGCCTGCGGGCGGCCGAGGTCGCTCAGCGCGTTCAGCGCGGCCCGGATGGTCCGTCCCGTGAACAGGACGTCGTCCACGAGCACCAGGCACAGATCCGTCACGTCGAAGGCGATGTCCGTGGCGTGCACCACGGGGTTGGGCGCGATGCGCGAAAGGTCGTCGCGGTAGAGCGTGATGTCCAGCACCCCCACCGGCACGCGGCGGCCGCCGATCGTCTCCATCTCCTTGACCAGCCGCTGGGCGAGCACCGCGCCCCTGGTGCGGATGCCGATAAGCGCCAGGCCCTCTGCGCCCTTGTTGCGCTCGAGGATCTCGTGCGCGATGCGGACCACGGTCCGGCGGATGGCTTCCGCGTCCAGGACCTTGGGTTTGGGCTGCATGGGCTCAGGCATGGCCGCGGGGGCTCCCGGGACAAAAAAACACCCCGCCCTTCCGGGTGGGGTTCGTCTGTGCCTTGGCCGTGGTGGAGGCTGCCATCTCTCCCTTTCCCGCCTCTCAGGACGGGTCCTTAAAGGTGCCTAATTTCTAACTAGTATAGCTTCACAACTGCCTTTCGTCAACTCCTTTCTCGCGCTTGTCGCAACCAAATAGAAATGTCATGGTTTCTGCTAAATAGAACTGTCATGGTCGTAGTCGTCGTTCTTGGATTATGAGTAACTCATTGTGCTACTGCGTGTTATGCTCTTTCTATGGCCTTCCTTGTACTCTTCATGCGCTGGCGGTAGACAGCTAGCTCTTCCGTAATTCGCTCGAGGTCAATGAGTTCTGGAACAATGGCATCTGGTGTCTGCTCCACCAGAAAACCTACTGCAACTTCAGGCGAGAGCCGGCCGCCGGCGACCGCGGCTTCGACGCCAGCGGCGATGGCGGCGCCTGCCGAACGCACGGTCTCTTCATCGTCCGCGCGATCAAACGCCACGACCGCCACGGCGTCAGACCCGGCGGCGGTCTTCACGCCCTGCGCCCACGCCCGGGGCCCGATCACGGCGCCGATGGCGCCGTTCAAGATCCCCTGCCTGATGCGCCTCACGAGCTCCTCGGGCGCCACGTCGGGAAGCGGGGGAAGCGCGAACTGCTCCTCCGACAGTGACACCGTCCGATCCGACGCCTCCGCGACGCTGAGCGCCAGCGCCCGCGCCTTGACGGCCACGTCCGCGTCGGCCGCCTCTTCCATCACCAGGACGAACCGGAGCGCGTAATCGCCATCGAGACCGTCCACGTCCTCGAGCGCCGCCAGCAGCTGCTCCTGAATGCGCCGCAGGGTCGCCGCCGCGTCCGGACCCTCATCAAACAGCGAAGAGTGGAGCACGATCGCCAGCGGTTCCGCGAGGTTAACCGCACGCTGAGCGACTTCCGGACTGATCGTGTACGTCAGCGCCTCCTCGAACGCCGGCGCCCATACCCCCTCCTGCAGTGCGAGCGCGGTCCGGCCGTCCGGCACCTCGACGCCCAAGGCCGCGAGCCGGTCGAGATAGGGGCTCGTCTCCAGCACCGAGGGGGTGTTGAGCCGTTTCAGCTGCTCCGTCCCCGCCCCCACGACCGCTTCCACGTCGGCATAGTCGATGTCATCCACGTCGAGCCATGCCGCGCCGCTGCCGTCGCCCGCTGGATCCGCGAAGCGCAGCGTCACCACCCGGTAGCGCCCATCCTCGAGCTGCTCGACTCCTGGAAGATTGAACCAGCCGTTATCCGTCAACATGGACATCGACCCGTTGACCGGGCCGGCCACGTCGTCTGGCGTCAGGATCAGGCGGCCTGCCAGAATGTCCTCGGCGTCGTGCGGCCTGGCGCGCCGGATCGCGTTCACCTGATGCGGGAGGAACTGATACCGGGCGGCGAGACTGGTGTCACCGTTCACCTGCGTGCTATAGATTCTGGCCGCCGCGACCGCCCCGCGCCGCTGGACCGCCTTCGTCAGCGTCAGGTTGTAGAATCCTTCCGCCGTCTTGCCCACGGTCCATTCGACCAGATGCTTGCCTGCCTTGCGCCCGATCGCGGCCTCAACCCCGGGAGCGACCGTGCCGTCGCTGATCTGGGTCACCACGAGATCAGGGAATTCCTGCTGGAGCCGTTCGAGCGCCGCGAGCCGCACCCGTTCGCGCTCCCGGTTCATGATAACGACTTCGAGATCGTTCATCGTGATGCCGTTCGCCTCGGCGACCAGCTCGAGCGTCGCGCGCATGTGCGGATACGGATTTTCTGGGTCCACCTCCGGATCCAGCGCCGCCTGCACCTCGGCCCGCCGTGCTGGGGGTACCCGCGTCACGATGAGATCCGCGTAGATGTCCGGGATCCCGCCAAGCGCCTTGACGCCGTCGCCGCTCACCCGGATTGACGTCGCCCCGGATTCCGACGGGGAGAGCGCCGCCCTCGGCACGCCGTTGTTGTCGGTGGCCATCGCGTTCGTGCCCTCGACCGGGTCCTCGATGACCGTATCCTTGATCGCGCCGCCCGGATTCACGACCTCTCCGACCACGTGGTACTGGTCCGCTTCGAGCTCGCCGATTTCCTCATCGAGCGCGCCTTCATACGCCATGTAGGTGGCTTCAACACCCTGCGAGGCTGTCACGGCATCGGACACCTCCTTCGCGCGGTCGTCTCCGCTTGTCTTCCATTCCTTCCCGCGGCCGCGGAAGCCCTCCGCGGCCAGCGCGACGGACACGTACGTGGTGTTCATCTCGCCCCGATGCTCGCTGCGCTCCGACGGCGGCGCCAGATCGAGCGTGGTCTCCTCCAGGTGCTGCGCGGCCGGATCGTCTGTGCCGCCGCCGCGCCGGTCTTCGCCGCTCCGGACGGCCTCGCGCTCATGCAGGGCCTGCGCGGCGAACCGCTCAAGCGCCTCGCGCATCGCGACCCAGGCGGGCCCCTGGGACTCCTGGTCATCGAGTGGAATGTCCTTCGTCCGCAGGTGCTCAAGGATGGCCGCGAGGATGTCCGCCCCCGACACGCCTTCCGGCGCAAAGACATTGATTCGGTTCGAGTAGGGGACACTCACTTTGATCGCATCCTGCCGAGGTCGACGAGTAATCCAGATCTCGTTCGAGAGGGCGCCGCCGGTCTGCTGCACCGCGCGCCGCAAGTCCGTGTCGGTCACCGACAACAGTTCACGAACGTGCGCGCCGTGCGCGTGGCGCGCCTCGGGGCGCCGGCTCACCGATGCCGGCAGCGTGTCCAGGTACGCGAAGAGCGGCGTGTACGCCTCGATCGTCCGGGCGGTCAGGTTGAAGGTTGCGGATGCGCCGCTCCCCTCTTGCGCGATCAGCCCCCATTCCTTGAGCGTCGTGATATCGGGACGGATCGTGTCTACGGCCCGATCCAGCGACGCGGCGATCTCTTCGAGCGTCGGCGCCTCTGGCCTGAGGGCGAGCCGGATTTGATCCCCAGGCTGAAGCGTCACCGACCATCTCGCCGGCGTGAAATCGTCTGGCGGCGTGCCCCGCCGATGCACGTAGGGAACGAACCCCGCCCGTGGGATCCCGACGCCGTTGAGCTCCTGCACGAAGTTGAAGCTGAGCCGACCGAGCGCCTCGCCGACCGTCATGGCATCCGGGACGGTCTCGAGCTGCGAGTATCCGTTGGGATCGCGACTCAGGTTGTGCTGCCGCTCCCCCAGCACCTGCAGCACGCCGGCGGCAGACCCCGCCGGCGCGCGGCGGGTCTTGACGCCGAAGGCGCCTTCCGTGGCCGCCCCGCCGGCCGCCGCGACGCCTGTGTGCCGGCCGCCTGCCACCTGGACGAGCATCTTGTCCGTCAACGGGACGCCGGCCGTCGTTTGGTGCTTCCAAAACCGGTTGCCGACCATCCATTCGATCTGCTGGGTGGACCGCACAAACCCGCCCGCCCCGCTGGCCAGGAGCTGTTTCGCGGCTTGATAGATGGCCAGCGTGCTGACGTGGTCCTGAAAGATCGTCACGAACTGGAACACGTAACCCGCTTGCCCCATCTTGAAGCTGAAATCCATGATGTGCTCGACCATGTCCTGCACGGCGCGGCGACGGCGCTCATCGCCCCACGAATCCGGGTCGCGCCAATCGAATCCCGGTGCGCTGATGGCATCCTCAATCAAACGGATTTTTTCCTCGGCGAAATGCTCGTGGACGATTGTGACGGCCCGGAAGTGCTCCTGGTCGCCCCACGTGCTTGAATCGTTCCAGTCGAATTCCGGATCGCCCAGCGCCTCCTGCACGAGCCGCTGCTGCTCTTCCGTCAGACCACCCGGCCAGTGCGCCGGATCCCGCCACTCTGGCTGCGGGGTCCTGATCGTGAGCACCGAACGCCAGTTCCTCGGATTGCTCCAATCGAACGACGGGGAGAGATTGATGGAGAAGAACAGGTCCCGCCCGCGTCCCTTGGGATCCGATTTGACGAAGTAGAGCAGCGCCTCCGCTTCCGGGACATCGGGCGTGCCCTGCTCCATCCACCCCGTGTCGGCCACACCGGCAAACTCCCGAAGTCGGACCGCGGCATTGATGACGCCCAGCTTGACCTCGATCCCCGATGCGGGGTCCCGGTATTTCGACGCGGAATCCAACTGATAGTAGCCTTCATACGTCCTGGCCTGGTCCATGTCCCAGTGGAACTCGATGCCGAACTCCGAGGCCGCCAGCCGCTTCATATAGCCGGCACTGGGGACCTGGGGTCCGTACAGCGGATCGGTGAGCGCCGCCCAGCGCGCCGCGACCGCATCGAGTTCCTCGTCGCTCATGTCGACATACGCCACGCCATTCAGCGCGCGGCCGTTGACAACCAGAGGGCCACGATAGACTCCCTTCAAGCCGGCAGCCTGATAGGATGGCAGATCCGCCGCCAGCCACGCGGGCACATCCGCCCCGCCGTCCTCCGTGCGGGCGACCAGCGTGCCGAGCGGATTGCCGTAGACGAATTTCGGATCCTCCGGATCCATCGCCTCGCCCTGATAGGGGGAGGCCGCCGCGCCGATCGCCTCCCGCACCGCTTGCGCAAAGGTGATCAGCTGGGCATGTGTCGCCCACTGATCGGTCAGCCGGTGGGAAAGCTCCACGACCTCTTCCGGTCGCTTCGGCTGCCGGGCGATGATCTGCTCGACCGTCAAGAGCTCACCGTCGACGGGATCGCCCACCCGCAGCAAGGTGTCGAGCCGCAACGTGGGGATCTCTCCGCTGCGGATCCGCACCTGCATCTCGCGATCCCACAGCTGTCCCACGTCGCCCGCACGCTGTCCTTCCCGCATCAGCCCAGGACGGCTCTCGGTAAAGTACACCAGATCCGTGTGCCCAAGCAATGCACCGCCTACGCCTTCCCCCCGCGCCGCCCAGATGGCGCGGATGGTCTGGGCCATGTCGCCATACCCATTGGCCTGGAGGTCATTCACGAGACTCTCCGGCGTGCCGCCGTAGGCGTCGACCTCGCGCAGACTGTACCGAATCACCCGGGCGAGCGACGGCACAGCGCGGTTTGTGGCGCCCCGGATGAAGAAGTGATCGCGGGGATCTTCGTTGCTTTCCAGCAATTTGGCCGCCTGCGCGTCCGTCCTGGCCACGATCATGAGCTTCGAGCCGAGCTTGTCCGCCGCGTAACGCGCCTCCAGCAGGCGCTCGACATGCTTTTTCACCGAGACCAGCACTTTGCCCGCCATGTGGCCGCACTTCTTGAGCCCGTGCGCCTGGTCTTCAAGGTGAATCGCGCCCGCGCCGGCTTCCACGAACAGCCTGACCATCTCCGACAACGACTCATGGCCGGTGTCGCCGTCGACGAACCCCGGAATGAGGTAGTCGACCATGAACGCCTGCAGGCCGGCATACGCCGCGGCTTTGTAAGCCTGGCGCTTGAGCGTCCGGTCCGCCGCCACGCCCGTGGCCGGCAGCTCGGTGAACGCCTGAGACACGATCTCGTCAAACAAACCACCGATGAACGTGTCGGGATCCTCGCGCACGGCATCGAGGAACATGCGGGCCTTCTTGCCGTGCTGATCATGCTCGACGGCGGCCGCGCGAAACCGCGCCGTCCACGCCTCCTGCTTGCGCGCGCGCTCGCGCGCGCTCGGCGTGTTCGCGATGTCCACGTACATCTCGTCGAACAAGGCTTCGAGTTCGTTCCACATGTCGAGGAACAGCACGCGCTGGTTGCGGTGCTGGTTCGCCAGATACTTGTTGATCTCGGCGATCTTCTTGGCCGCCTGATCGAAGGGGTACTTGGCCAGATCCGGCTTACCCCAATGGTGCGACGCCTGCCAGCCGCTGAAGTAGTATGCCACGTGCCCCGCTTCCGCCAGCCGTGCCGCGGACTGGCCGTCCATCGCGCCTCCCGTCGCGATGAAATCGCGGCTCTGCTGCGCGAATTTCTTCGCGTTGTACAGCTTCTGGGCCAGGAGGTTGTGCAGGGGGTGCTGCTCCGTGATCCCATGTTCGGCCAGGAGCCGCTCGATCCCCTGCACGGTCACGACGTCTGAGGCCTGCCATCGCCGGCTGCGCATCCGCTCCAGCCGCGCGAACCTCGGCTGGCGGAACCAGTCCCGCACGTCTTCGAGGTGGTGCCGGGCACGGTCCAGGAGGGAGATCATCCGCGTCGGGCGGATCTCTCGACCTTGCTCGTCATCCTCTCCCACCAGCGCGACCAACTGATCCACCGTCTCGGCTTCCTCCGCCATAGCTTCGACGGAGAGCCCGATTTCGTTGAGCTTGTTGAAGGCCAGCCGCTCCTGCGTCACCGGCTGGCTCAGCCCCTCCGCATAGATGTTGTAGACGTAATCGTGCGCCTCCAGCGCCTTGACGGCGAGCCGCAGCTCGGCGTCATTGCCGGCGGCCGCTTTCACCGATGCCGCTTTGACTCGCGCCACGAGCTCCCCCCGGTCTGGCGCCGCGCCGGGCTCGCGGCCCAGGACGGCGTCGAAGACCGCCTCGCGCTCCTCATCGCTGACCTCCGAGGCCTCCATGATGAGCCGGGAACCGTATTGCACGTACGCGGGGTTGAACAGCTGCCGCTCGAGCATGCGCATCGTGAGCGGGGCGTAGTTGATGTCGAAGCGGGTGGACACGCCGTCGGCGCGCAGCGACTCGAAGAAGCCGAGCACGTGTTGCCATCGCGCCTCCACATCGGCATCCGCCAGCGGCGCGAATCCGCGCGCGCCGTAGTTCCGCTGGAACTCCCCTTCGTAGTACTCGACCACGTCCGCCCAGCGCCGGCGGAGCATCTCGCGCAGGTAGTCTTGCGTGACGAACTCGCCTGTGGGGTTCCCCTGCTCGTCCGTCAGCTGGACGTCGCCTCGTTGAGCGAGCGTCCAGAGCCAGTGCCAGAAGATCTCGTAGGTGGCCAGGTCGTTCATGAACCGCGTGCCGTCCAGATCCTCCAGCGCCGCCGCGAAATTGCCCTGCATGAGCTGGAAGAGGTACTCCGACGCCATCCGGATGCCGCGCATGATCCCCTCTTCCGTGACCACCGGGCGATCCGGAAACCCGAACAGCTCCTGGATCCGTTCCTCGGAGAAGAACGCCTCCGGCGTCAGGTCCTCCGCCGACACGACGTAATGGCTGGGAACGTACCTGCCGCCCTCGAGGCGGAGGAGGCCTTGGGCTTCGAATGCGGCGATCATGCGGTCGTATTCGGCCCACTCCTCCCGCTCCTCGTCCGAGAGATCCCCCTCGCGCTCCGTCCGCGGCCGGCCGAGCCAGATCGTGTAGGTCCGGCCGTCATCGGGGTCCGTGTAGGAGACTTCGACGCCATCGTTGATGAGCCGTTCGACCTCTTCCAGCGTTCCCTTGAGCGGATACTCGCCCGCCAGGACGTACTCCGCGTCCGGCGTGGCCACCCAGCTCTGCCGGAGCACGTCGTACCGCCGGCGGTCGCCCGTATCGGGATCCACGATTTCGAACAACCCGGCCAGCCGTTCCTGCAGCTTGTCCTGCCAGGCGCCCCGCAAGGCGCGCTGGTTGATGCGGCGTTTGCGCGCCTGCTCCTCCGGTGAATCGCTCGGGTAGATGGTCAGCTTCATTTTCGCGAACATCCCGCCGATCGCCGCGCCGTGCTCCGGCAGGAGCGCGTCATTGAGGCTCGCCATGAGCATGAGGAACGTGTTGCGGCGGGGATACGGCACCATGTTCGGATACAGCATCGTGATCCGGTGCGGATCGGAGACCACCTGCTTGCTCTTATGCCACAGCAGTTCGATGATGCTGTTCAGGTAGTCCCACCGCCCCACGTTGGTCCCGATGAGCCAGTGGCGGAGCGTGTGCATGATCGGGATCTGGTTCATGACGAACATGCCCCGCTCATTGAGGATCTTGATCTTGATCGTGCCGCGCGCGAGGCCCATCGTCTTCTCGAGCCGGTCGAGAGTCTTCCCGACGACGAGGGCTTCCGCGTGGGTGTCGATTTTCGGCACATAGAACTGGATGTGGCGGTCTTCGTGGTAGTTGTTGAGCGCGTGCAGGAGAAAGAAGACGAGCATTCCCGGCACGCGGCGCCCGTTGTAATAGACATGGTCCTCGCGGAGGTGCAGGCCGGGCACGCGGAGGAAAATCGTGGCCCATTCCTTCCTAAGCGTCTCGATCTTGTAGCGCTTCCCCGTGTCGGGGTGGACGAATTCCTTATCGTCCCATTCGCCGGACAGGATGTGCTTGATGTTGCGCACCATCTCGTACGGGCCGAGCAAGTCGCCGGATTTCGCGTCCCTCGGCTTGGCATCCTCGGCATCCGGCATCCAGGATGCGGTCTTCGCATTGAGCGCGCGGAACGCCATGCCGAGGTTCGCCCACGGCCCGGTGCCTTCCAGGCCGGGACGCTTGAGCGGATGCAGCTCCTCCGGGATCGGCGTTTCCTCATTCAGTCGCCAGCGGTCCTTGGTCTTGCGCCCGAAGAGATTGTCGACCAGCCCCAGGAACATCCTCCGGTGGGTCATGACGTGGCCGTCCACGTCGCGATATTCGCGCTCGAGATTCGGCTTGAGGCCGGTTTCCCCGCGGGCCAGGGCGTCCAGCTCCCTCACGCTCGCCATCTTTGCCTGTGCCATCTCACCGGCCAGATCCTCGGTGAACGCTTCGAGCGTGTCTTCGACGTTGATCCGTCTGGCCTCGCCGTCGTCGCCGACGACGGTCTTCTCGCCGAAGAGCTCGGGGCCGTATTCCGCCTCCAGCGCTTTCGACAAGCGCAGCCCCTCATTGCGCGCGGGGTCGAGCCGCTCGGCGCGCTCAGCCGCTCGCTCCTTAGCCGCTCGGTACGCCCCGTCAATCCGCTGAAATCCTTCGTTGAGCAGCGCGAGATCCTCCGAAGTCGGTTCGATGTAGCTCTCCAGGATGACGGGATCCGGGAGCTCCAGTCCCGCGTACTGCTCTTGCACCCAGGCGGTCGGCAGGTAGAGCTGTTCGGCTTCCTTCGTGATGAGCGCGCTCAGGAACGGCAGCGCCGCGTCTTCGCTCCCGTAGGCCCTGACAGCCCACTCAACCAGCGCCAGCTTGAAATAGTGCGAGCCTTCCGGCCCTTCCGGCACCGGTGCGATCCCGCGAAAGCGGCCTGAGAGACCGATGAGCGCCCACGCGCCGTCCGCATCACGCAGGATAGCCGGGTCGTCATCCAAATAGGAGAGCACGACGCGGGTCCCAATGGGCCGAACGGTCCTCAGCCACCCGCCCTCGCGAATGGCCTCGGCTTGCCTGACCTGCCTGGCGTCCCCGTTGACCCGCTTGGCGTGCGCGCTCCTAGCGGCGCGCCGAAGCAATTCGAAGGCGGCGTGTGATCGCGCCTGGAGGTCCAAATCGCCCGTCTGCGAGGTCAGTTCCTGCACGTTCCCGCCGATGCGAAGCGCCCGGCCCAGCTCAAATGCCACCGCGATCTTGCTGCCGCCCTCTTGGTCGATCCCGGCACGCAAGTCGTTGCTGATCACGACGCCGGGCCGCGTGGCGACGAACGTCTTGCCCTGCGTGCCATCCAGCGGCAGGTCCGGCCTCGCCACGGATTCGCCCGTGTGCGCGGAGACCGCCGCGCTCAACCCATCGATGATCCGCCGCCAGTCCACCGGGCTGAGCGCCCCCGAACTGGTGATTTCGAACGCGATCCGCTCCGCCTGCGGCTCGATGCGGAATCCGCTGATCGCGCCCGCATCGAGGAGCTTGGCCATCGCCTCGCCGAGCTTAGGCCGGAGGGCGTCTTGGGATTCCGGCGGCATCAGGCGCGCGAGCGAAATGGAAAACGTCGTCGTGACCGGCGCGGTCCTGAGCCGCGCCGCGCCTACGAGCGCGGCGGCTTCGAGCTGCGGCAGGCGCTCCCGCCACCCCTGGGCGATCTCCGACATGACCTCGCCGGCGCCTCGTGTGGCGCGGGCCGCGCCCTGCTGGAAATACCCTTCCAGGGCGGCAGCCGGCGCGGCCTGGCCCAGCCAGAACACCCACGCGAGCATCCACGAGACGGGCCGATTCCAGCGGGTGGCGATTCGTCGCATCAGTGAGCCTCCTTGAGCGTGGCTCATGGCTTGAGCCCGCCGGGTTCGTGTTCCTGCGTGACGGCCGCCGTGCGCAGGAGCGCCGCGGCCTTGACGTCATTCAGGGTCCCGCGTCCGTGCTTGTAGTGCACCAATGCCCGATAGAGCCGGTCGCTGTCCTGCGCGTCCCCGGCGTCCGGCGTGACGACGATGACCGTCATCCCGCCTTCCGCGAGGCGCGCGACGATGCGGTTCGTGTGATAGCCGCCCGTCACCAGCGCCGCGATCGGCGCGCCGGTCTCGGCGAGCTTGGCGAGCGTTCGTTCGGCGAGGAGCCGGTCGCGGCGCGCGGCCAGCTCGTAAAAGCGCTCGAATGCGCGGCACGCGTCCGGGAGCTCCGCGAGCGCCCGCGCCATGCGCGCCTGATCCGCCGGATCCGGCCACGCGGCGCTCAGCGAGGTCATCCAGCCCGCGATGCCGGCGCGGGCATCCTCATCGGCATATCGCGTGAACTCCGAGGGCGACAGCTGCTGCCGAGAGAGCCGGTCCACGAGTTCCAGCCTGCGCATCGTGCGGCTCAGGTGCCTGGCCTCCGGCGTCGAAGCGAGCGCGGTCCGGAGCGCCCCGGCGAGCTCGTCCAGCTCGGCGTACAAGCGCCGCGAATCCATCCGGGCTTCAGCCTGAAGCAGCTCGGCATACGACTCGAATGCCGGGTACGCCGCCAGGGCGATGCCCGCCGACTGCGCGCGCTCGGCCAGCGCGAGGAAGAAGCCCTGGCTGTCGTTCGAGGCCAGCGCGGACAGCTCGCTGATCGCCTCGGCGCCGGCGCGGAGGCGCAACGCGCTCCAGATCCGCTCCTGGTCGGTTCGAACCGCCCGCGCGTCGAATGCCTCGCTTCCCGCGGCCAAGGCAATGAGGCCCTGCACCTGCGGGTACCTCGCCATCCCAACCCCAGCGTCGCCCGCAAGCCGCTCGAGAAGCCCGGCATATGTCTCAAGCGCGATCGATTCTTGATCGAATGCGGCAGCCGCGCGTTCA
>Ga0214471_10000275_pt1 | contig 46890 bp, 48 predicted proteins | sample RVTome_5_FD_207665 | JGI IMG/M metagenome (GOLD analysis project Ga0214471, IMG submission 207665) | Soil microbial communities from uranium-contaminated site in the Upper Colorado River Basin, Wyoming, United States - RVT142D155 | ecosystem: Environmental > Terrestrial > Soil > Contaminated >... | reverse complement strand
GAGAAGGCGATTACAGACAAAGTCGTGACCTACGATTTCGCCCGGCAGATGCAGGGTGCCAAGCAGGTCTCCTGCTCCGGCTTCGGCCAGGCCATAATCGACCGCATGTAACCTCAAGGAAGGGGGTACGGGGGGAACCATGGGTTCCCCCTGTTCCTCTCCTGCCTTTTTTTATTTGCCGCTCCCGCGGAAAATAAAAAAAGGCCGCCCGCGGGCGGCCTTTTTTCAAGATGAGACTAGGCTTAGGCTTTCTGGATATTCGATGCCTGTTTTCCCTTCGGGCCTTGCACCACGTCGAAGCTCACCTTCTGAGCCTCCTTGAGGGTCTTGAAGCCCGACATATTAATCGCGGAAAAGTGCGCGAACAGATCCTCGCTGCCGTCATCCGGAGTAATGAACCCGTAGCCCTTCGCGTCGTTGAACCACTTCACGGTGCCTGTAGCCATCGTCGTTCCTTCCTACTGAAGAGTTAAACCTTCGGGCGGCCTGCCCGAGCCATGCCTGAACTTCACGACCCCGCCGCCCCTGCACAGATGGCAAACAGACAGCCTGAATCCAAACACAGCCGCCTTTTACCGGCCCCGCCCCGCCACGTCAAGAGCCTCCCGTGCGGGGCACGACGGCAACAGACGTGCCAAAAGCGCCACGTTTGTCCCTGGATCGCGTTGCACCCGCCGAACACATTGATTAGGATAGTCTGGAGGCCGGACGAGCCGAGCCGGGCAATACGACTCACCACGACCGACGGAGCGGAAGGAGCGAACGAACGGCATGTCCGATCGCATTGGGCTAGACGGCGCGAAGTAGGCAGTCAGCATGGCGACGCAGTTCAAGGACGAGTCGGTACTTGAGACGCGGAAGGCGAAGGTCAAGCCGCCTCCGATGTTCAAGGTTATGCTGTTGAATGACGACTACACGCCGATGGAGTTCGTAGTGCTGGTGCTGCAAAAGTTCTTCAGCATGACGCGTGAGCGGGCGACCCAGGTCATGCTCAAGGTGCACCGGGAAGGGATCGGAGTGTGCGGGGTGTATCCTCGCGATGTAGCCGCGACGAAGGTGCAGCAGGTAGCCGCATATGCGCGCAAGTACCAGCACCCGCTGCAGTGCGTGATGGAGGAAATGTAGGATGATTGCCCAGGAGCTCGAAGTCAGCCTGCACATGGCGTTCGTCGAGGCGCGCCAGAAGCGCCACGAGTTCATCACCGTCGAGCACCTGCTGCTGGCGTTACTGGACAATCCGACCGCCGCCGAGGTATTGCGCGCCTGCGGCGCGGACCTGGACGAGCTGCGCAAGGGCCTGACGCAGCATATCGCCGAGCAGACGCCGCGCATCGCCGCGGAACGCGAGGTCGACACGCAGCCGACCCTCGGGTTCCAGCGCGTCATCCAGCGCGCCATCTTGCACGTGCAGTCTTCGGGCAAGAAGGAAGTGAATGGCGCCAACGTGCTAGTCGCGATCTTTGGCGAGAAAGACTCGCACGCGGTGTACTTCCTGCAGCAGCAGGGCGTGACGCGCCTGGACGTTGTGAACTACATCTCGCACGGCATCGCCAAGGCGCCGCAGCCGCACTCGGGCAAGCCCGAGCAGGAAGCTGACCAGGAAGGGGAGACGCAAACCTCGAACAGCCCGCTCGACAACTTCACCCAGAACCTGAATGCGCTCGCGCTCGCTGGCAAGATCGACCCGCTGATCGGCCGCGACCGCGAGCTCGAGCGTGTCATCCAGACCCTTTGCCGCCGTCGCAAGAACAACCCGCTGCTGGTGGGCGAAGCGGGTGTGGGCAAGACCGCAATCGCGGAGGGGCTCGCACGCCGCATCTTCGAGAACTCAGTGCCCGAACTGCTCGCTAAATGCACCGTGTACGCGCTCGACATGGGAGCGCTGCTCGCCGGCACCAAGTACCGCGGCGACTTCGAGCAGCGCCTGAAGTCCGTGCTCAAGCAGCTCGTCGACAATCCGAATGCGATCCTGTTTATCGACGAGATTCACACGGTGATCGGCGCCGGGGCCGCATCCGGCGGAACGCTCGATGCCTCGAACCTGCTCAAACCGGTGCTCTCGAACGGGCAGCTGAAGTGCATCGGTGCCACCACCTACAACGAATACCGCGGCGTGTTTGAGAAGGACCACGCCCTGTCGCGGCGCTTCCAGAAAATCGACGTCGTGGAGCCCTCGATCCAGGAAACGGTCGAGATCCTCAAGGGCCTTAAGACGCGCTTCGAGGCGCACCATAGCGTGAAGTACACCTCGACCGCGCTCACCACGGCAGCCGAACTCTCCGCGCGCTACATCAACGACCGGCACCTGCCCGACAAGGCGATCGACGTGATCGACGAGGCCGGCGCCGCCCAGCGCATCGCGCCCAAGAGCAAGCAGAAGAAGATCATCGGCAAGAGCGAGATCGAGGAGATCATTGCCAAAATCGCGCGCATCCCGCCGCGCAGCGTCTCGACCGACGATCGCAGCGCGCTCGCCAACCTGGAGCGCGACCTCCGGGCCACCGTGTTCGGCCAGGACAAGGCGATCGAGGCGCTCGCGGCCGCCATCAAGATGGCGCGCTCGGGCCTGGGCAATCCGCAGAAGCCGATCGGCAACTTCCTGTTCTCGGGGCCGACCGGGGTCGGCAAGACCGAGGTCGCGCGTCAGCTCGCCTACTGCATGGGCATCGAGCTGATCCGCTTCGACATGTCGGAGTACATGGAGCGACACGCGGTGAGCCGGCTGATCGGCGCCCCGCCGGGTTACGTCGGGTTCGAGCAAGGCGGCCTGATGACCGAAGCGATTACCAAGAAGCCCTATTCGGTGCTGCTGCTTGACGAGATCGAGAAGGCGCACCCGGACATCTTCAACATCCTGCTGCAGGTGATGGACCATGGCACGCTGACCGACAATAACGGCAGGAAGGCCGATTTCCGCAACGTGGTGATCGTCATGACCACCAACGCGGGCGCCGAGTCGCTGGTCAAGAACTCGATGGGCTTCACCGTTTCCAAGCAGGCCGGCGACGAGATGGAGGCGATCAAGCGCATGTTCACGCCCGAGTTCAGGAACAGGTTGGACGCGACTATCTCGTTCCGCGCGCTCGACCACGAGATTATCCTACGCGTGGTCGACAAGTTCCTGATGCAGCTCGAAGAACAGCTGCAGGAGAAGAAGGTCGAGGCGCATTTCACCGATCGGCTCAAGGAGCACCTTGCGAAGAAGGGCTTCGATCCGCTGATGGGTGCGCGGCCTATGGCGCGCCTGATCCAGGACACAGTGCGCCGCGCGCTCGCCGACGAGTTGCTGTTCGGGCGGCTGGCCCACGGCGGCAAGGTGACCATTGACATCGACGACTCGGAGAAGATCCTGCTGCGATTGGAGGAGGAGCCGGCAACGGTCGCCTGATCCGCATCGCAGGACGAAAGGAAGGGCCGCTCCCGAGGGTGCGGCTTTTTTCGCCGTTTTCATGAGGCACGACAACCCCGTGGACTTGACGGCCAACGGCCCCCGCGAGAGACTTTTTCGCCTGCAGCAGGGTTAGCAGGGTGTTGAAAAGGAGGATCGCCAATGAGACTACGAACGATGATTGCCGTCGCGGCAGCCTGCGCAACGCCGCTTGGCGCATTCGCCGACGACAAGACGGTCGCCCGCAGCCTGGCCGCGACCTGTGCCAGTTGCCACGGCACCGACGGGCGCAGCGTCGGCGGAATCGAGCGGCTCGCCGGAATGCCGAAGGCGGACCTGATCCGCAAGATGGACGAATTCCGTAGCGGGGCAAAGCCGGCGACCATCATGCACCAGCTTGCCAAGGGCTATACCGACCAGCAGATCGAGATGCTCGGCAGCTATTTCTCGGCGCAACCGGCAAAGAAATAGGTAGACACCATGGACCAGTTTAAGCGACGCGACTTCCTCAAACTTGCAGGCGCCACAACGGCATTGTCGCTTGCCAGCTGCGTCGGCATGGGTGGGTCGAAGCGGCGCGTGGTGGTGATCGGCGCAGGGTTCGGCGGCGCGACTGCCGCGCATTACATCCGCATGTGGGAACCCGGCATCGAAGTTGTCATGATTGAGCGCGAGACCAGGTTCACCTCCTGCCCGATGTCGAACCTCGTGATCGGCGGCCACCGCAGAATCGATGAGACCCAGCGCGGCTACGACGGCCTGCGCCGCCTCGGCGTTCAGGTCGTCAACGACGAAGCGGTCTCGGTGGACGCAGGCAAGCGCATAGTCAAGCTTGCGCGCGGCGGCGACCTGTCCTACGACCGCCTAATTGTCTCTCCGGGCATCGACTTCATGTACGACCAGATCGGCGGCTACGCCGCGGCGATGGGCGCGAGCCGCGTGGTACACGCTTGGAAGGCGGGTGCGCAGACGCTCGAGCTGCGCGCACAGCTCGAGCGCATGCTGGACGGTGGCGTGTATCTGATCGCGATTCCAACTGCACCGTATCGCTGCCCGCCCGGACCGTACGAGCGCATCAGTCAGGTTGCAAGCTACCTTAAGGTCGCCAAGCCGCGCTCGAAGATCCTCGCGCTCGACGCGAACCAGGACGTGACCTCCAAGGGACCGCTGTTCAAGAAGGCATGGGCAGATCTGTATCCCGGCATGATCGAATACCGCGGGCAGTCCCGGGTGGTGGCGGTGGACGGCGCGGCGATGAGCGTGCGCACCGAGTTCGACACCGTCAAGGGCGACGTGCTGAACGTCATCCCGCCGCACCGCGCGGGGGAGATTGCGGTTAAGGCGGACCTGATCACCCACAACGACCGTTGGTGCGACGTGGACTGGCGCAGCTGCGAGTCGAAGGCGGTGAAAAACGTCCACGTGCTGGGCGATGCAACGCTTTCGGCGCCCGGGATGCCGAAGTCCGGTCACATGGCGAACCAGCAGGCGAAAGTGTGCGCGGCCGCCATAATCGCGCTGATGAACGGCCAGGCACCCAACCCCGGCCCGGTGGTCACCAACACTTGTTACAGCTACGTGTCCGGCGGCGAAGTGATCCACGTGGCGTCGGTGCACCAGTGGGATGGCGGGCAGAACACGCTCATCCCAGTGAAAGGAGCGGGCGGGGTGTCCCCCGCGCGCAACGAGCTGGAAGGCAAGTTCGCGTGGGCCTGGGCGCAGAACATCTGGGCGGACATGTTCGGCTGATCCGCGCAGCTCGCAGCAATTGTGCGCAGCGGTCTCTCCGGACCGCTGCTTTGCACGCTCTGGTCAGTTAGGCACTGTCAGCGACCGGTGCTGCCGAATCCGGCGGCGCCCCGATCGGACGTCGCGAACTCCTCGACCACCTGGAATTCGACCTGCGCCACCGGCACTACGACGAGCTGTGCAATGCGGTCGAGCGGCTGCACGGTAAACGACATCTGGCCGCGGTTCCAGAGGGACACCATCACCTGCCCCTGGTAGTCCGAGTCGATCAACCCAACCAGATTGCCGAGCACGATGCCGTGCTTCACGCCCAGGCCCGAGCGCGGCAGGACGATGGCGGCAAAGCCGGGATTGCCGAGGTGAATCGCGATGCCGGAGGGCACCAGTTCGCTCCCTCCCGGCCGCAAGGTGAGCGGCGCATCGATGCAGGCGCGCAAGTCGAGCCCGGCAGCACCCGGCGTAGCGTAGTGCGGAAGCATGCCGCGGATTCTCTCGTCGAGGATCTTCACCTCGAGGCTTTTCATGCGTCTGGGCGCTTTCTTCAGTATCGACGCGGACGCTTGTGCGACCGGTTACGGTCTATCGCTTCTTTCCGGCGAGCATGCCGGCGATGTGCAGCACGAGCTTGCGCGCGACTTCGATCTTGGGTCCGCGGCCGAGCGGGTGCTCGCCGCGATCATCGAACAGCGTCACTGCGTTCTCATCGGCGCCGATTGCATCCTGCGCCAGGTTCGCGGCGAGCAGCGGCACGTTCTTCTTCGCCCTCTTCGCCTTGGCGTTCGCTGCCAAGTTCTCGCTTTCGGCGGCGAAGCCGACGCAGAACGGCGGCTTAGACAGGCTCGCAACGTAGGACAGGATGTCTCGATTCTGCTCCAGCTCCAGCGCCATCGACTTGCCGTCGCCCTTCTTGATCTTTTGCTTGACGGCGTTCTTTACCTTGTAGTCGGCGACCGCGGCCACCGAGATGAAGATGTCGCACGCGCCGGCGGCCGCCTTGACCGCCTCGAACATGTCGTCGGCGCTGCGCACGTCGACCCGCGCCACGCCGGTGGGCGCCTGCAACGCGACGGGCCCGCTGACCAGCGTGACCTCGGCACCTGCCTCGCGCGCCGCGCGCGCCACCGAAAAGCCCATCTTGCCGGAGCTTGAATTGGTGATCACCCGCACCGGGTCGATCGGTTCCTCAGTCGGCCCGGCGGTAACCAGCACCCGCTTGCCAGCGAGCACCTTGGGCTGGAATAGCGACTCCACCTCCTCGAACAGTTCGGCCGCCTCGAGCATTCGTCCCATGCCAGTCTCGCCGCAGGCCTGATCGCCCGAGCCGGGCCCGGCGATCAGCACGCCGTCGTCGCGCAGCGCCAGCACGTTGCGGTGGGTAGCCGGGTTGTCCCACATCTCGACGTTCATCGCCGGCGCCAGAATCAGCGGACAGCGGCGTGCCAGCGCGAGACTGGAAAGAAGGTCGTCCGCCAGCCCAAGCGCAACCTTCGCCATGAAGTCTGCGCTGGCCGGCGCCACCGCGAGCAGGTCGCGGTCGCGAGACAGCTCAATGTGTCCCATATTGTCGGCGACGCGCGGATCCCACAGATCGGTGAATACCGTCTGCCCGGAGAGCGCCTGCATGGTCACCGGGGTGATGAACCGTGTCGCGGCTTCGGTCATCACCACACGTACGTTGGCACCGGCCTTAACCAGCAGCCGAACGAGCTCGGCCGACTTATAGGCGGCGACACCGCCGGTCATGCCGAGCAGGATGCGCTTGTCACGGATCGATGTCATCGAAGCAGCCGGCGAAGCGTTGATAGGAGGAGGGATTTTACGGGAAAGCCCCTGACATGGCGATTTCGCATTGGCCCGCAGAGCAACGGCCGCGCGAGCGACTGATCGCGCTTGGCGCGGCGCGGCTTTCGGACGATGAACTGGTCGCCCTGTGCCTGCGCACCGGCATCGCGGGCAAGGACGCGGTTGCGCTCGCGCGCGAGCTGATAGGTCGCTTTGGAGGCCTGTCGGGCCTGCTTGGCGCCGAGGGTTCGGCGTTGCGCGGCGTGAAGGGGCTTGGCGAGGCGAAGGTGGCGCAGCTTGCAGCGGTGCTCGAGCTTGCACGGCGCTGCCTGCGCGAGAACCTGCGCGCTGTGGACACGTTCACTTCACCCAGTGCGGTGCGCGATTACCTGATGCTCACCATCGGCGCACGCGAGCACGAGGTATTCGTCGCGCTGTTCCTCGACGCACAGCACCGCCTCGTAGTGGCCGAGGAGATGTTCCGCGGCACACTGACTCAGACCAGCGTCTACCCGCGTGAAGTGGTGAAGGCGGCGTTGCGCGCCAACGCCGCGGCAGTGATCTTCGCGCATAACCACCCATCGGGAGTGGCGCAGCCGAGCCAAGCCGACGAGCTGCTCACACGCCAGCTCAAGGATGCGCTCGCGCTGGTGGACGTCAAGGTGCTCGACCACTTTGTCGTGGCGGGCTCGCAGGCGCTCTCGTTCGCCGAGCGTGGCCTGCTTTGAACCTTGAAAAGGTGATGATTACTCGCGTATAATTCGCGGCTTTTCCGAGAAGACCCCGGAGTTCTCCATGTCTCGTATCTGCGATGTCACCGGCAAAAAGCCGATGAAGGGCAACCTCGTGTCGCACGCCAACAACAAGACGCGTCGCAGGTTCCTGCCCAACCTCCATTACCGTCGTTTCTGGGTTGAAAGCGAGAACCGCTGGGTGCGGCTGCGCGTCTCGACCGCCGGGTTGCGCAAGATCGACAAGGTCGGCATCGACGTCGTGCTGGCAGAGTTGCGCGCCAAGAAGGCCTGACCAGGAGTTCCGCCATGCGCGAAAAGATCAAGCTCGAATCATCGGCCGGCACCGGCCATTTTTACACCACGACCAAAAACAAGCGCACCACCCCCGACAAGCTGGAAATGAAGAAGTACGACCCCAAGGCGCGCAAGCACGTGATGTACAAGGAGACCAAGCTGAAGTGACCGGCGTCTACCGGTCATCCCCGCGCAAGCGGGGATCACGGCGCTGATCCGGCTCGCGCCGGAAAGAAAAAAGCCCGCTTCTAGCGGGCTTTTTTATTCCTGCGCAGTCAAGCGCTAGGCGTAGCTGCGTAGCCGCTGCGAAAAGTCGACCAGCGGCGCAATGCCACTCGCCTCGGCGCGTCGGCACCAGTCCTGCAGCTGGCGCACCAGTTGCTCTTTGGAAGCGTTCGAACGCTCCCACAGCGCCACAAGGTCCTGGCGCATCGCCAGAACGGTCGCAAGCGCTCGCGATTGATTTAGGGCCTCGGCGAGACGTGCCCGCTCGTGCGTCGCAAGCTCCTGACCGCGCAGCAGCGAGCGCTTGAGCGACTTCAGCACCTCGGCATCACGTGGCGACCAGTGCGTAAGCCGCGCCAGCTCGGCGTGGTAAGTGCGCTTGAGCGACTTGGCATAGCGCGACAGCACATCGTACCGGTTCGCGATGATTGCATGCAGGGTATCAAGGTCGGCAGCAGCCTTCGGCTCGGCGAATCGCGGCGTTGGCGCCACCTTCTTCACCGTGGCGAGCCCAAGTGTCTCCAGAATGCGAATATACAGCCAGCCGATGTCGAACTCGTACCACTTCGACGAGAGCTTCGCCGAAGAGGCGAACGCATGGTGGTTGTTGTGCAGCTCCTCGCCGCCGATCAGGATGCCCCAGGGGACGATGTTGGTGCTCGCGTCTGCAACGCCGTAGCTGCGGTAGCCGAACCAGTGGCCTATGCCGTTGATCACGCCGGCTGCCCAGAACGGAATCCACACGATCTGCGTCAGCAGGATCAGAACGCCCGGTACGCCGCCGAACAGCGCGATATCGGCGAGGCCCATGAGCGTCAGCCCGAGGATCGCAAATCTGGAGTAGACCTTGCGCTCGATCCAGTCGTCGGGGGTGCCGTGACCGTAGCGCTCCATGGTCTCGGCGTTATGCGATTCCTTGACGTACAGGATCACGCCGCCCCACAGCACCCGGTTGATGCCTAACACTTGCGGGCTGTGCGGGTCCTCCGCGGTTTCGCACTTCGCGTGGTGCTTGCGATGTATCGCCGCCCACTCCTTGGTCACCATGCCGGTGGTCAGCCACAGCCAGAAGCGGAAGAGGTGCGCCACCAGCGGGTGCAGCTCCAGCGCGCGATGTGCCTGGTGCCGATGCAGATAGATCGTGACCGCGGCGATCGTGACATGCGTGAGGCCGAGCGCGACGAGCGCATAGCCCCACCACGGAAGATCGAAAAAACCGGACAAAATCATAGGGTTCCGTTCAAATAGTAGTTATGCATATGCGGGCGCCATTGTACGCGAATCACCCGGAACCATATAGGGAAAAGGCCCGCGTCGCTTTAACATCGCCGGAAACACCCTAAGCCACCGATTCCGAAAGAAAAAAACCATAGCGATGACGATCGCGCAGTGCAGCAAACCCGTTCCATTGGTTCGGCGCGCCGACATTACACCCGGGCGGTGCTCCCGGCGGCGGAGAAAAGGTGTTATTGAAACTATGTGCACTCGCTTGCCTCGCCCCGAATCCCATGCCTAGTCGCTTGCGCCAGTCTGTGCGGGTCAAGCTCATCGCAGCGCCTTCGCGCCTGCGCTACGGCGCGCCCCGGGCGCAGGCGATTTGTCGCTAACCAGAATCCGCACCCTCCGTGATGGAACTGCTCCTCGATCCGCAGGCATGGATCGCCTTCGCCACGCTCACCGCGCTCGAGCTGGTGCTTGGCATAGACAACATTATTTTCATATCGATCCTGGTCGACAGTCTGCCACGCGAGCAGCGTGAGCGCGCACGCCGCATCGGGCTTTTCGGCGCCATGTTCATGCGCATCGCGCTGCTGGTTACCCTCGCCTGGCTCATCGGCCTGAGAGCGCCGCTGTTCACCATACTCGGCGAGGAAATCTCCGGACGCGACCTGATTCTGATCGCGGGTGGGCTATTCCTGCTGTGGAAGAGCGTTGGCGAGATCCACCAACTGCTCGAAGGCGTCGAGGAGAGCGCAGGATCGGTCGCGGCCTCGGGCTTCGCCAAGGTGCTCGCGCAGATCATGGTGATCGATCTGGTGTTCTCCTTCGATTCGATCATCACCGCGGTCGGGATGGTCACCGAGATCGCGGTGATGGTCGCCGCAGTGATGGCCTCCGTGGCGCTGATGATGATGTTCGCCGGAACCATCGGGCGCTTCGTCTCGGATCACCCCACGGTGAAGATGCTGGCGCTGGCGTTTCTGGTGGTCATCGGCGTGGTGCTTATTGCCGATGGCTTCGATCACCATGTGCCGAAGGGCTACGTCTACTTCGCGATGGCGTTCTCGGTCGCGGTGGAGGCGCTCAACATCCGCGTGCGAAAGAGGGCGCGCAGGCCGGTCCAACTGCAGGCCCGCCTGATTGACGACGCATCGCCGCGCGACGCGGACGGTCCGGGCAAGGGCTAGGCCGAACTGCGCTCGAATGCCGCCGCGAAGAAACCGTCGGTGGCCTGACGGTGCGGCCACAGGCGCAACTGCGCGCCAGCCTCGAGGGGGATGCGCTGCGCGGCGAGCAGTTCGCCGCACGAGAGAGGCGCGAACTGCGGATGGGCGTCGCCGAACCGTTGCACGACCGCCTCGTTTTCCTCCTCAAGAATGCTGCAGGTTGCGTAGACCAGCCGGCCTCCGGGCTTTACCAGTCGCGCGGCGGTGGCGAGGATGCGAAGCTGCTTCGCCGCGAGTTCGCTCACCGTCTCCGGGCCGTGTCGCCGCTTCAGATCTGGATAGCGGCGCAGTGTGCCGAAGCCGCTGCACGGCGCATCCACCAAGACACGATCCAGCTTGCCGTCGAGCCGCTTTGCGCGCGGATCGTTCTCGCCCGAAAGCGCGAGCGGGTGCACGTTCGAGATGCCGGCACGCGCGGCGCGCGGTGCGAGCGCATGCAGGCGCTTCGCCGAGACGTCCATCGCGTACACACGCCCGGCGCCGCGCATCAGCATGGCGAGCGCGAGCGTCTTGCCTCCGGCACCGGCGCAGAAATCGGCCACCATCTCGCCGCGGCGCGGCCCGACCAAGTAGGCGAGCAGCTGGCTGCCTTCATCCTGCACCTCGATCAGGCCCTCCTCGAACAGCTTGTGCTGGTTGATGGCGGGCCTGCCTTCGAGCCGCACGCCGGCCGGGGAAAACCGCGTCGGCGCCCCGGCGATGCCGTCCGTGAGCAGCCGCTCGAGTGCCGCCTGGCGTCCGATGCGCGCGAGGTTGACGCGCAGATCGAGCGGGGCCGCGCCGAGCAGACCCTGCGCGATTCGCATTGCCTCGCCCTCACCCTGCTCGGCGACGAGCCGCTGCCAAAGCCAGTCGGGCAATTCCGCCCGCACCGCCGGCGGCATCGACTCGAGCTTCGTGTTCTTCAGGTGCGCAATGAGTTGCGGCTCATCGCCGCGCAGCGCGCCCTCGAGCGCGCGGCCCGAGAGCCCCAGCACCCGCACTAGCGCCGCCAGCACGAGCGCGCGGGGCGTGGCGCTGCCCGCCGCCTGCTCAAGCGAGCGGCGGCGGCGCAGCACGGCGTAAACGGCTTCGGCGACGAACGCTCGGTCGCTTTGTCCGAGCTGGCGATGACGTCGGAAATAGCGCGACACCGCCTGGTCGGCAGGGCCGGCAAGGCTCAGCAGTTCGGCGAGCAACGTCTCGGCGTGCCCGAGGAGGCCCTGGTGCAGCCTCACGGCGCGGCAACGCGAGTCGCGACCTGGTCGAGCCGAGTGCCGTCGTGCTCGGTCACCAGCACCCGCACCGGCAGCCAGCCGCCGCGTTCGGCAAGCCAGATTTCGGTACCGCGATCCTGCGGACCGACCTTCTGCTTGACTAGCTTCAGCGTGTCGAACTCGCCCGCCGGAAGCGACAAGCGCTCTCGGCCGGCGACCCGATAGACGTAGGTCGAGACGCTCTTGCCGTCTGCGACGTTCAGCGTCACCGGCTGCGCACCAGGCGGCGCGAACGCGAATCCGTAGAGGAATGAGAGCTTGTCGTGCGCGTTGGCCGGCAGCGGGCGCGTCGTGGGGGCACCCTTGTACTGCAGCGTGAGCTGTTGCGCGTCCCAGTCGAGGGTGGCGCGCGCCGTCCTGCGGCCGCTGCGCCGGTCCACGAACTCGAGGGGCCGCAGGCCCTCCAGGCCGATCGCACCGCGACTGGTGCGCCGCACCTCGCCGCGCAGCGCCATCGGACCCTTGCCCTGCCAGTGCTCGGTGATCTGATAGTGCCTGCCGTCGTGCTCCAGGCGATCGACGATCACCGCCACGCTCGCGCCGTTGTACAGCAGCTCGTAGACGATTTCGACGCGCTGCGGCGGCGCCCCGGCAGCAGATGCGGCAAGCAGTACCGCGCTAATCGCGATCGTAATAGACCAGTTGCGCATCACTTCCTTTAACGCGCACCGCGCCGCGCTCGAGGACAAGCTGTCCGTCGAGAAACCAACGCACCGCGCGCGGATAGACGACGTGCTCCTGGCACAGCACGCGCGCCGCGAGCCGCTTCTCGTCATCATCGGCGCGCACCGGCACTGCGGCCTGAACGATGATCGGCCCACCATCGAGCTCGGAGGTTACGAAGTGCACCGTGCAGCCGTGCAGTTTGACGCCGGCCTCGAGCGCCCGCCGGTGGGTGTCGAGCCCGGGAAACGCCGGCAGCAGCGAGGGATGCACGTTCATCAGTCGGCCGGCGTAACGCTCGACGAATTGCGGCGTCAGCACGCGCATAAAGCCTGCAAGCGCCACCAGGCGCGGCGTGTGGCGCTCGATGCGCGCCACGAGCGCCCGGTCGAAGTTCTCGCGGCTAGCGAACTCACGATGGGCGACCACGTCGGTCTGTACGCCGCGCGCGGCGGCGAGCCCGAGTCCGGCTGCGTCGGTCCTACTGCTGATCACCGCGGCGACCGGAATGTCCGCGTCGAGCAGCGCCTGCATGTTGCTGCCGCGACCTGATATGAGGACGACGACCGACATGAGGCGCGAAGTTTAGCAGCCGGGCGGACACGCGCCCCATGAGTGCAGGCTCAGAACACGCGCTCGGCCCGGTAGCCGTCCTCCTCGAGCAACGCGAGCACGCCCTTGTCGCCGTGGAGGTGCAAGGCGCCGAGCGCGACAAACGCGCGCCCTCGACGCAGCCCGCGCTGCATGCGGAACGCCATCACCACGCTGCGATCGAAGAGCACGCGCTTCTGAAACACGGCGTTGTGCGAAGCGATCTCAGGATTCCGGCGCGAGTAGTCTTCCTGCAGCTTCCAGATCGCCGCGAGATCGCGTGCCAGATAGGCCTCGACCGTGCGCTCGGAGAGCTCGAGCATCTCGCGGTGATGCGTGAGGCTGTGCCGCAAGAGCGCGATCTGCGAGTCGACCGGGAACTCGTCGAAGGTGAACACCTGCTCCTCGACGTTCTCCATCATTTCGAGCGGCAGCCTGCGGCGGCGCGCCAGCCCGAAGAGCTGCGCGTCAAGCGAGGCGCCGCCGGCACCGCGCGGATTACGCAAGTTGATCAGCACGCCCCAGGGCTTGAGCTTGTTGACGAATTCGCGCGACAGGCCGATTGGCGCCAGGAACTCGAGCACCCGATCGAAATCCTTGCGCCCGATGGTTTCCTCGAGCGTTTGCCGGTCGAGGTACATGGCCGCCTCGAGAAAGCGCTCCTTGCCATACGCATCGGCGAAGTACTCGACCATCATGCTGCTCGCCTCGTCGAATGCCTGCCGCACCGGGGTCGGAAGCTCGGCAAGCCTCGGATCGGCCACGTGGATCGTTCCGAACACGTGACTCGGCGCTACCCCGTCCTGATGGATGCGCCAGAGCACCCCGCGGGTGAACCGCTCGCCCGAGGCGAATACCGGCACCATTGCGGCGAGCCCGAGCGCGCCGAGGACGAATTCTCTGCGCCTCACGTTGCCGGCCCGGTCATATCGACCGCCCGCACCCAGGTGTCGAACTGCTCACCCGTGACGTATCCCAGTGCCAGTGCCGCATCGCGCAGCGTGGTGCCGTCGCGATGCGCCCTCTTGGCGATCTCCGCCGCCTTGTCGTAGCCGATGCGTGGCGCGAGCGCAGTCACAAGCATCAGAGAGCGCTCCACGAGCTCGCGGATGCGCGCCTCGTTCGGCTCGATGCCGCGCGCGCAGTGCTGCTCGAAGCTTCGCGCGCCGTCGGCCAGGAGGCGCGCGCTCTGCAGGAAATTTTGGATAATCAGCGGCTTGAACACGTTCAGCTCGAAATTTCCAGACGCCCCACCAACGTTTACGGCGACGTCGTTGCCGAGCACCTGCGCGCACAGCATGGTGAGCGCCTCAGCCTGGGTTGGATTGACCTTGCCCGGCATGATCGAGCTGCCGGGCTCGTTCTCCGGGATCGAAAGCTCGCCGAGTCCCGAGCGCGGGCCGGACGCGAGCCAGCGCACGTCGTTGGCAATCTTCATGAGCGCCGCCGCCAGCGTCTTGAGCGCGCCGTGCGCGAATAGTAGCGCCTCGTGCCCGGCGAGCGCGGCGAACTTGTTTGGCGCCGAATTGAAATCGAGACCGGTTTCGCGCGCCACCTCGCGTGCGACGCGCTTGCCGAACTCGGGGTGAGCGTTCAAGCCGGTACCGACCGCCGTGCCGCCGGTCGCAAGCTCATACAGCCCTGGCAGCGCCGCCTCGAGCGCGCGCCGCGCGGCCTCGAGCTGCGCGACGTAGCCCGAAAATTCCTGGCCCAGCGTGAGCGGCGTCGCGTCCTGGAGATGGGTACGGCCGATCTTGACGATTCCCGCGAACGCGTCGCGTTTAGCTGCGAGCGTCGCCGCAAGCCGCGCCACGGCGGGAAGGACGTCGTCGTGTACAGCTCGCGCCGACGCCACATGCATCGCCGCCGGGAACACGTCGTTGGAGGACTGGCCAAGGTTGACCTCGTCGTTCGGATGCACGCGCCTAGCGGCGCCGCGCTCGCCGCCGAGCAGTTCCGAGGCGCGGTTCGCGAGCACCTCGTTGACGTTCATGTTCGATTGCGTGCCCGACCCCGTCTGCCACACGACGAGCGGGAACTCCTCGTCATGGTTGCCCGCCAGGATTTCCTTCCCCGCGCGCTCGATAGCGTCCGCCTTGGCCGCCTCGAGTAGACCGAGTTTGCGGTTGACGCGCGCCGCAGAACACTTTATCAGCGTCAGCGCGTAGATCACAGCGAGCGGCATGCGCTCGCTGGAAATGCGGAACAAACGCCGGCTGCGTTCGGTCTGCGCGCCCCAAAGTCGATCCGCCGGAACCTCGATCGGCCCGAATGAGTCCTTCTCGAGGCGCGTCGTGCTCACATTATTTCAGCAAGCTGCGCAGCATCCACGCATTCTTTTCGTGGATCTGCATGCGTTGCGTAAGCAGGTCGAGCGTCGGCTCGTCGTTCGCCTTGTCGGCCAACGGAATCACTTCGCGCGCCGTCTTGACGATGGCCTCCTGCCCGTCAATCAGCAGCTGCACCATCTTTTTGGCCTTCGGCACGCCGTCGGTTTCCTTAACGCGCGCCAGCTTCGCATACTCCTTGTACGTGCCAGGCGCATAGTGCCCGAGCGCGCGGATTCGCTCGGCAATCACGTCGATCGCGTTCCAGGTCTCGGTGTATTGCTGCATGAACATGTCGTGCAGCGTCTGGAACATCGGGCCTTCCACGTTCCAGTGGAAGTTGTGCGTCTTGAGGTAAACGAGATAGCTGTCGGCCAGAAGGCGCGACAGTCCATTGGCGATGGTCGCGCGGTCCTTGGCGCTGATGCCGGTATTGATGGCCATGCTTGCTCCCCCTCTTCGATAGATTCACGCCTAAGTCTATCGTGGGGCTCATGCATGCGGCCAAGGAATTGTTTCAATCGGCGCGATTGCGAGTCTCAATCCGGCGGGGCGCCCGGAATCGCTCAGGGCAGGTCGAACAGCAGCGCTTCCGCGTCTGCGCCCTCCTCCAGGAGGATGCGAGCGGTATCGGTCACTTTGAGCGCATCGCCAGCGGCCAGCGACGTGCCATTCACCGTCATGCTGCCGCGCACGACGTGCACATAGGCGCGGCGCCCTGCGCCCAGTTGGCGGCCGGCGCGCTCGCGCCCATTCAGCAGCGCCGCATACAAGTGCGCATCCTGATGGATGCACACCGACCCGTCCCGGCCATCCGGCGAGACAATCAGCCGCAGCCGGCCGCGCTTCTCCACGGCGTCGAAGTGCTTCTGTTCGTAGCCCGGCTCTATGCCGCGCAGATTGGGTTCGATCCAGATCTGCAGGAAATGCGTGCGCGCGTCCTTCTCGTGGTTGAACTCGCTGTGCATCACACCGCGACCCGCGCTCATGCGCTGCACGTCGCCCCGGCGCATGGTCGAGCCGTTGCCAATGGAGTCCTTGTGCGCGAGCGCCCCTTCGAGCACGTAGGTAACGATTTCCATGTCGCGGTGCCCGTGCGTGCCGAACCCAGTTCCCGGCTCGATGCGGTCTTCGTTGATCACGCGCAGTGGGCCAAAGCCCATGTGGGCCGGGTCACGGTAATCGGCGAACGAAAAACTGTGATACGAATCAAGCCAGCCGTAATTGGCGTGGCCACGCTCGTTCGAGTGCCGGATTTCGATCATCTTCGATCCAGTTGGCGGGCTGGCGGCGCTGCGCAGCCGTGCGCATCTCAACCCTGCGGGCCGGCGTCGCCACGCTCGGCGATCTCCTTGTGCACCTGCGCCATGTCGAGCGCCCTCGATTGCGTGATGACCTGCTCGAGTGCCGAGGCCGGCAACGCACCTGCCCGCTGGAACAAGACCACCTTTTCGCGAAACACCATCAGCGTCGGGATCGAGCGGATGCCGAACGCGCCGGCGATCTCTTGCTCATCCTCGGTATTCACCTTGGCAAACACGACGTCCCCGTGCAATTCCGAAGCCTGCTCGAATACCGGCGCGAAGCCCTTGCAGGGCCCGCACCATGGCGCCCAGAAATCCACGATCACCATGCCGTTTCCGGTGACCACCGACTCGAAAGTGTCTTTGGTCAAATCAACCGTCGCCATGCCATCCCCTTTCGATCCAATCGTGCAGTGTACGCTGTGTCACTGCGTCGCTCCGGAGCGCAATTCCTGACATGCACTACACCGGCCGATTCGCGCCCTCGCCCACTGGGCCGTTGCACTTCGGGTCGCTGGTCGCCGCGCTGGCGAGCTGGCTCGACGCGCGCGCGGCGGGTGGGCGCTGGCTGCTGCGCATCGAGGATCTCGACGTAGCGCGCGAGCAACCGGGCGCTGCAGACGAAATTCCGCGCCAGCTCGAAGCGCTCGGTCTCATCTGGGACGGACCGATCGTATATCAGAGCCGGCGCACCGAGCGCTACCGTGCGGCGCTTGCGCGGCTCGAGGCGCAGGGCTTGACCTACTGGTGCGGCTGCTCGCGCCGCGAGATCGCCGACTCTTCGCTCGGCCTCGCGGCAGACGGCGCGCGCATCTATCCGGGCACCTGCCGGCTCGGCATCGCCGCGGGGCGCTCATCGCGCGCGATGCGGGTGCGCACCAGCGGCGAGTCGATCCGCTTCACCGATCGCGTGCAGGGCGAGATCGTGCAGAGCGTCGAGCGCGAAGTAGGTGATTTCGTGCTCTACCGCGCGGACGGCGTGTTCGCTTATCAGCTCGCGGTAGTGGTCGATGACGCCGAGCAAGAGGTCACGGACGTGGTGCGCGGCGCCGACCTGCTCGATTCGAGCGCGCGCCAGATTTCGCTGCAGCGCCTGCTCGGAGTCACCGCACAGCGCTACCTGCACGTTCCAGCCGCGGTCAATTCCGCGGGCGAGAAACTCTCCAAGCAGACCGGCGCGAGGGCGCTCGAGCTTGCGCGGCCGGAACAGGAGCTCTCGCGTGCCCTGGCCTTTTTGGGCCAACCGCCGCCGCAGAGACTCGCGGCGCGCGAGCTATTGGAGCAGGCGCGCATCCACTGGAACGTCGCTCGCATACCGCGCCAACGGGCAACTCTCGCTGCGGGCTAAGGAAACGCTGCGCAAGTTGCGCCGAGCTTTCCTAGAAACGCCTTCCCGGCAGCATCACCGCGAGCAACGATCCAAGCACCAGCGCGAGCGCGCTGTATTCGACGAGCGTCGGCTTCTCGCCCAGGAAAATCATGCCGCTGAACACGCCGAGCGAGGGCGTGAGCAGCATGCTGAGCGAAAAAGCGGTCACCGAAAGCGAGGTCGTGAGCTTGATCCACGCCCAGTGCGCAAAAGCAAAAGCGATCAGCACATTGTAGGCTACCCCGCCCCACGCGGCCGGACTGACGCCGGTGAGTGCGCCAAAGTCGTCGATGATCAGCGCGCCGACAAAAATTGGCACGCCGCCGAGCAGCATGATCCACGCGGTGTAGGGACCGGCCGCCATGGCAACCGGATAGCGTTTGATCAGCACGGTGCTAAGCGCCCAGGTGACCGCAGCGCATAGCACGAGCAGCGAACCGACAGGCGCGGCCTGCAGGTCGACGAGGCGCTCGGTGAGCAACAGTACGATCCCGACCATGCCGAGCGCGAAGCCGAGCAGCTTTCTGCCAGTCAGTCGCTCCCCGAGCACCCAGACCGAAAGGGGTATCGCCCACGCCGGCATGGTGTACGCGAGGATCGCCGCACGCCCCGACGGGATCATGGTCAGCCCGAAGGCAACCAGCAGGTTCCACCCTGTGACCGAGATCACCGCGAGCAGCAGGAGGCGTAGACGCTGGCCCTTGGGCACGACAAGGGAATGTCCGCTCGACTTCATGACCGCGAACAGCACTGCCGAACCCGCCCCGAGGCAAATCGAGCGGAACGTGAACGGCGCGACCTCGGAGAGCGCAACCTTCATCGCAGTCCAGTTAAAGCCCCACGCGAGCGTCAGCCCCGCGAGAATCCACCACAGCATCGGCGAAAGATGATCGGCGTTGCTCTGCGCGCTCATCGCGGCCTCGCGGCTGGCGCGGAATGGCCAGTGAGCGGGTCGTAGCGAATCTCACTCTCCAACTCGGTGAGCTCGTAGCCCCGGCGCGGGTCATTCACACGTACAACCTTCTTCACCCGGCGCAGCTCGATCAACTGCTCACCCTCACCGGCATCGCCCTCATGCCGCGAAACACCATCGAATTCAGCCATTCGAGCGCGTCGGCGGCAAGCTCGATGCCGCGCCAGCGCGCGAGCAGCGCCGGCAGCGCGATCTGGCCCTCGAGCCGCGCCAGCGGGAAGCCGAGGCAGATGTGCAGCCCGAAGCCGAAGGTCAGATGCGGCGGGCCGTCACGCCCGATGAGCAAGCGGTCAGGATCGCGGTAGGCGCGCGGATCGCGGTTGGCGGCATTCAGAAGCAGGAACACGCGCTCGCCGCGCTTAAGCATCTTGCCGTGCAGCTCGTGCTCGACCTGCACGATGCGCACTTGAGCGCCGCTCGGACCATCGTAGCGCAGCAGCTCCTCGACCGCGGCCGCGGCGAGCGACGGGTCGCGGCGCAGCTTTTGCGCCTCGTCGGGGAACCGGATCAGTGCCAGCATTGCGTTTGCGATGTGATTGGTGGTGGTCTCGTGCCCGGCGAACAGCAGCAGGATGCAGGTTGCAACCAGCTCGTCCTCGCTCAGCCGGTCGCCTTCGTCTTCCAGGTGCACCAACTCCGAGAGCAGGTCGGCGCGCGGCTGCGCGCGCCGCTCGGCGATCAGGCCGCGGAAGAACTCCGTCATCTTGTGTGTCGCCGCCTCGGCCACGGCGTATTTCTCGGGCGAAGAGCGCGAGCTGCCGATGAACAGCGCCATGTCGTCGGAGAGGCGCTTGACGCGCGCGAGCTCCCCGCGCGGAACGCCGAGCATGTCCATGATCACCAGCGCGGGCAAGGGTCCGGCGAACTCGGCGATGAAGTCGAACTCGCGCCGCTCGCCGATTCTCCCGAGCAGCCACTCGGTGAGCGCGACGACGTTGTCGCGCATCGCATGCATCGACCTGACGTTGAACACCTTGCTGGTCAGCCGGCGCAGCCTCGTGTGCTCGGGCGGATCGCGAAACACCATCCACAGCGACAGGAAGCGCACGATGTCGGCGATGCGCGCGGCTTCCGGTCCTGGTAACGCGGCGAAGAACGGGCGCAGCCGGTCCGAAGAGAACTCGCGATCGAGGCATACTCGCTTTACGTCGTCATAGCGCGTTAGTACCCACGACTTGAGCCGCGGGCTCCAGTGCGCCGGATCCTCATCCTGCATGCGTCGGTACAGGGGGAACGGGTCGGCGAGTATCGCGGGGTCTTCCGGTCGATAGTCGAGCATCGGGGCGCTAACAGAGTCGACCGTCGTTATACCCGGGCGATGCCGCGCTCTCAATTCGGCGCTGAAACCTTGCTTAGAAGAAATAAGTGGTTTAACGGAAGCGTGCACTCACATAATAGAGCCGTTTCGACCAACCCGTCATCCGTGCCCGCGTTTGAAACGATCGCGCACCCCAGTCTACTCGCTCTAAGAATTTTTGTGCGATACATCAATTACTTACGCTGCGTTGCACAAAGTTATTGACTTAACACTATTTTTAACTAGAATGACTATTGCTGCGACGCACCAAATCAGTACCGATAAGAGACTCAACCGAATTCTTCTTAGATACTTTTAGATACGTTTTCCAAACACAGGAGCGACACCATGTACGTAACCCCAGAACAGATTCAAGCTGCCAGCAAAGCGACCGTCGAAACTATGTTCGCAATGGCCTCGACCCAGTTCGCCGCGTTCGAGAAGCTCGCGAACATCAACGCCACCGCCGTGAAGAGCGCATTCGAAGACTCGATCGCCAACAGCCGCGCGCTGCTCAGCGCCAAGGACGTGCAGGAGTTCGTGAACCTGCAAAGCATCCTGGCCCAGCCGGCGCTCGAAAAGGCGATCGCCTACTCGAGAAACGTGTACGAAGTCGCGACCGAAACCAACGCCGAGCTCTCGAAAGTCGCCGAGAAGCGCACCGCGGAGTGGAACGAGAACTTCGCCTCGCTGCTTGACAAAGTGTCGAAGAACGCCCCGGCCGGTTCCGACGTCGCGGTCGCCGCGGTGAAGTCGATGCTCGCCGCCGCCAACTCGGCGTACGACAACTTCACCAAGGTCACCAAGCAGGCGACCGAGATCGCGGAAGCCAACGTTGCCGCCGCGACCGAAACGGTCAAGGGGATGACCAAGGCAAAAAAAGCCGCCTAAGTCCCGCCCGGCGCGGTCGCGGCAAGCCGCTCACCGCCTCGGCCTCGCGCAGCCGGACTAGGTCGAAAACCCGTCCGGCCCGCGCAGCGGGACGAAACGACGCCAAGCCGGCACGCAAGCCGGCGAAGCGGAAGTAAGCCGAAGGCCCGGGACCTCCCGGGCCTTTTCTTTTAAGGGTTCCCTAGGGCTCCCGAAACACGTAGCCGGCCTCCCGCACCGCGGCGCACAGCAGCGACATCGCCTCGCTGACCTGGCTGGGGTCGCCGCGCACGCCGAGCTCCACGTGCCGTCGCCTGCCGTCGTCGCTCATCGACGGCAAACTGAATACCTTCACGCCCGCGAAGCGCCCGCCAACTGTTTCCATAACTGCGACAAGCTCGCTCTCGGGCGCCTCGAGCACCACGATCGACGCCTCCTGCCAGCGGTCGCGGTCCACCAGATGCGCATACTTCGTGTCGAGCACCCATTCGAGCATCGGCCAGGCCATCTGCGGAAAGCCGGGCAAGAAATGGTGATGCTCGAGAGAAAAGCCGGGGATGCGGTTGAACGGGTTCGGGATCGCCTCTGCGCCGACCGGAAACTCTCCCATGCGCAGGCGCATTGGAGTGGTCTCGGCGCCGAAGCGGCCGCGGATTTCGCGCTCGGCATCCGGGTGCAGTGCCAGCGCAACGCCGCGCGCCGCCGCCGCGCACTGGCGCGTGTGATCGTCAGGCGTCGCGCCGATGCCGCCGAAGCTGAACACGAGATCGCCCGCCGCGAACGTGCGTCTGAGCGTCGCAGTCAGCCGTGCCGGATCGTCGCCGTGGACCTCGCAGAATGCGAGCCGCAGGCCACGCTTGGCAAGTGCGCCGACGAGAAACGGAAAGTGCTTATCCTGCCGCTTGCCGACCAGAATCTCATCGCCGATGACGAGCGCTCCGATGTCCATGACGCAATTCTAGCTGCGGGCGAGACGGCAGCCGATGATTTGTCGCCGTGCATGCCACGGCGATCTGCTTTGGAGCGGGCGCCCCTCAGCCGACGACAAGGCCCTCGACCGGCGCCTCGCGCAGCGCCTGCAACGCTGCGAGCAGGTAGTGGATCATCGCCAGCCCGAACAGCACCGGCGCAAAGAAGCCAACCAGCGGGATATACGCGATCAGCGCGAGCAGCGCGCCGAGCACGTAGAGCGAGCCGCGCGCGTTGCGGAACACCTGCGCCATCTCCCGAGCGTCGCCGTGCTCGGCGAGCGCGTCGTAGCGCAACACGCGCTGGTTGACCCAGCCCATGATTGCGACGGGGATCAGCGGCCACAGTAGCGGGACGACCCATAGCGGTAGGCTGAGCAGCCCGAGGCCCACCAACCCGAGCAACGCGACCGCGCTGTTCCAGACGCTGCCGGCGAAGCTGCCGCCCCGCCGGCGCGCGAGGCTGGGATAGGCGCGCCGGGCGACGTGGTCGACCATCGCCTGCATGCCGAACACCCCGAGGATCAGGAGCGCCGTAAGCTGGATCAACGGAACGAGCCCGATCAGGATCATCGCCTTGGCGACAAACAGGGCCCAGTCCGAGAGGTCGTAGCTCGCCAGGAACTGCGCCGAGAGCAGCCACTCGTTGATGAACGCGGCGAGCGTCGCCACGAGTTGCGCCCAGAATACGATCGCCACTGTGCCCCAGATCGCGAGCGCAACCATCACTGGCCAGAGCATTAGCCACAGCATGCGCGGGTGCAGCACATTGCCGAGCGCAAACAGCAGCGAGTTCGGGATCGTGGTCATCGGACGTCCTGTGCGTTGCGGATACTGTGCCACAACTTGGTCAGCCGCTTGGCGGACACCGGAACCGGAGTCTTGAGCGCCTGCGCGAAGAGTGACACGCGCAGCTCCTCGAGCAGCCAGCGGAACTGCTCCAGTTCCGGCGTCGGCCCGCCAAGCTTCGCGCGCGCCGCATGCTCGCGCAGCCACGCCGTTTGCAGCGGCGCGAGCTCGGCGAACAGGCGCGCATCGCGCGCCGCATCGGTGCGCAGCTTGTCCAGGCGCTGTGCGGCCGCCTGCAGGTAGCGCGGGAAGTGCTGCAGCCGCTGCCAAGGCGTCTGCGACACGAAGCGTGGATGGAGCAGCCGCGCGCAGTGCTGTCGCATATCGTCGGCGACTTGCGGAAACGCCTTCGCCGCAGCGGCGAGGCGCTTTTGCAACTGGGTGTGCTCGGCAAGGACGGTTGCGACGGTTCGCATGATCTCCTGCGCGATGAGGCTCAAGCGGTTGCGCCCCTCGTCAACCCGGCGCGAAAAATCTCCCTGCAGTATCGGCAGCGACTCGGCGAGAAAGGTTCGCTCGAGCGCAGCGGCAACGATCTCGCTCTTCAAATCGATCTCGCCGTCGAGTTGGCCGAACGCGAGATTGAGCGCGTGGTCCCTTGCGACGGTTTTCTCGATGTCGCGGATGCGGTCGCGAAAGGCGATCGCGAGCAGTAGGCGCACGCCCGCGTGGTGCACCTCGCGCGCGCGCTCAGGCGAGTCGAATACCTGCAGCGTCACGGCGTCGCCCGCGTCGGCGAGCGCCGGATAGCCGACCAGCGTCTGCCCGCCGCGCTTGATCTCCATGATCTCGGCGAGATCACCCATGGTCCAGCCGGTGAATCGCTCGCCTTCGGCGACCGGCGCCTCGTCCTGCAGTACCGCCTGCGTCTCCCCGGCGAGCTCGCGCTTGAGTTCCACCAGGTTGCGGCCCATGCCGAGCTGGCGGCCGTGCTCGTCGATCACGCGCCAGTTCATGTGCAGGTGCGGCGGCGCCGAATCCGGGCGCAACGCGTCCGGCGGCATCTCGATACCGATCTCGGCACGGATGTAGCGCACCAGCGTCTGCGCGAGCGGCATGTCCGAGGGTTCGACCACGGCGCAAAAGCCCTCGGCAAAGTCCTCCAGTGCGCCGAGCTTGTGCCGCAGGCGCTGCGGAATCGACTTTGCCAGCGAGCGCACCTTTTCCTTTAGCAACCCGGGCACCAGCCACTCGCAACGCGCCGCCGGCACCTGGTTGAGTAAAGCCACGGGCACCATCATGGTCACGCCGTCGCGTGGCGATCCGGGCTCGAAGTGATACTCGAGAATGAACTCGTTGGCGCCAAGCCGCAGCCGCGGCGGAAAATTCTCAGTCGTGATGCCCGCGGCCTCGTGTCGCATCAGGTCTTCGCGCTTCAGGTGCAGAAGCTTCGGCTGCTCGCGCTCGGCGCTCTTCCTCCACTTCTCGAAGTCAGCGCCGTTGTGGATGCCCTTGGGGACACGCGCGTCGTAAAAGGCGTAGATCAGCTCGTCGTCCACCAGGATGTCGGGCCGGCGCGACTTGTGCTCGAGCTTTTCGATTTCGCGCAGCAGCTTGTGGTTATGCGCGAAGAACGGCGCGCGCGTCTCGTAGTCGCCCTCCCCCAGCGCCGCGCGCAGGAAAATCTCGCGGGCGAGCCCCGGGTCGAGCGGGCCGTAGTGCACGCGCCGGTTCAGGTATACCGGGAGGCCGTAGAGCGTGCCGCGCTCGAGCGCTACCACCTGCGACCGCGACTTCTCCCAGTGCGGGCGCTCGCGCTGGCGCTTGATGAGGTGCGCGCCAAGTTCCTCCAGCCATTGCGGATCAATCGAGGCGACCGTGCGCGCGTACAGGCGCGTCGTCTCGACCAGTTCGGCCGCCACGATCCAGCGCCCCGGCTTCCTGGTCCAGGAGCCCGGATGCACCCAGAACTTGATGCCGCGCGCACCGGTATACGCCGCCTCGTCCTCGGACTTGAGACCGATGTTGCCAAGCAGTCCGGTGAGCAGCGCCCGGTGAATCGCCCGGTAGCCCTCGGGCTTCGCCGGGTTCACGCTCGAGTCGCGCCAGCCCATCTCGGCGACGCTCGTATGGAGCTGCGCGCGAATGTCGCGCCACTCCCGCATGCGCGCCACCGAGACGAAGTTCTCGCGGCAGGCCTGCGCTAGCTTGCGGTTCGACTTCTTGTGCTCGAGCTGCTCGCCGAAAAACGCCCACAGCTTCAGGACCGCGAGGAAGTCCGAGCGCTCGTCGGCGAATCGCTTGTGGCTCTCGTCGGCGCTGCCAGCCTTGTCCTGCGGACGCTCGCGCGGGTCCTGCACCGAGAGCACCGCGGCGATCACCAGCATCTGATCGAGGCAATGCTCCTCGCGCGCGGCGATCAGCATGCGCCCGATGCGCGGGTCAAGCGGCAGGCGGGCCAGCTCGCGGCCGAGTTGCGTCAGCTCATTCGCTTCATCCACCGCACCCAGCTCTCCGAGCAGCGCGTAGCCGTCCGCGATCGCCCGCGGGCTGGGCGGATCGAGGAACGGAAAGTCCTCGACGTTGCCCAGGTCCAGGCTCTTGGCACGCAGGATCACCGAGGCAAGCGAGGAGCGCAGCACGTCGGGTTCGCTGAAGGCGGCGCGCCGGTCGTGGTCCTCCTGGGAGTAAAGGCGGATGCAAACGCCGTTCGCAACGCGCCCGCAGCGCCCCGCGCGCTGCTTGGCAGCGGCCTGCGAGATGTTCTCGACGCGCAGCTGCTCGACCTTATTGCGGTAGGAGTAGCGCTTGACTCGCGCCAGACCCGTGTCGACGACGTAGCGGATGCGCGGCACGGTAAGCGAGGTCTCGGCGACGTTGGTCGCGAGCACGATGCGCCGTGCGCCGCCCGGGCGGAATACGCGATCCTGCTCCGCCGCCGATAGCCGCGAGAACAGCGGCAGGATCTCGGTGGGGGCGCGCCCCGGACGCGCCCCGGATGCACCCATGCCCTGCTTGCGCAGCACCTCTGCCGCGTCGCGGATTTCACGCTCGCCGGGCAGGAACACCAGCACGTCGCCCTCGCCCTCCCGGCACAGCTCTTCGACCGCAGCGACGAGCGCCTCCTCCTCTTCCCGGCGCGTGGTGTCCTCGGCATCGCCCTCGACCGGGCGGTAGCGCATTTCAATCGGATAGAGCCGCCCTGAAACCTCGATCACCGGCGCGCCGTCAAAATGCCGCGAGAAACGCTCGGCATCGATCGTCGCCGAAGTGACGACGAGCCTCAGCTTCGGGCGCTCCGGCAGCAGCCGCTTGAGATAGCCGAGCAAGAAATCGATGTTGAGGCTGCGCTCGTGCGCCTCGTCGAGGATGATGGCGTCGTAGGCGCGCAGCTTCGGGTCGCTCTGCGTTTCGGCGAGCAGAATGCCGTCGGTCATCAGCTTGATGACGGAGTCGGGGCGCACCTTGTCGTGGAAGCGCACCTTGAAGCCCACCACATCGCCGAGCTCGGTCTTGAGCTCTTCGGCGATCCTCGCCGCGACCGATCTTGCGGCGATTCGCCTCGGCTGTGTGTGGCCGATGTAGCCCGCCGCACCGCGCCCCATCTCGAGCAGGATCTTGGGCAGCTGGGTGGTCTTTCCCGAACCGGTCTCGCCGCAGACGATCACTACCTGGTGTTGTTCGATCGCGGTGCGAATCTCCTCACGCTGCGCGCTGATCGGAAGTGCCGGATCGAAGCTCGGTTTTGGCAGACGCGCGAGCCGCGCCGCGCTTAAGTTCGGAGGGGTCAAAACGTGCGAATTCTAGCGCGCGTTGCGCAGCGCGCAGCGGGGTTTCTTCGCGCCTCGTTGCAAGCGACAATGCAAATCATGGAACGCAAGATTCTCAGACGCTGGCTGCCCTCGCCCGAAACGGTGCAAAAGCACCGCAGCCTTCGCTGGCTCGGGCCACTGCTGCGACGTCCGTGGCTCTGGCAGGTCAATCGGCGGCGAATTGCCGCGGGTGTGGCAATCGGCGTGTTCTTCGGCTTCATCGCCCCGGTGCTGCAGATCGCCTTCTCGGCAGTGTTCGCACTGATTCTGCGCGCCAATCTGCCGGTGGCAGTCGTGAGCACGTTGGTATCGAATCCGTTCACCTACGCGCCGATCGCGGTGCTTGCCTACCGCACCGGCGCCGCCGTGCTCGGCGAGCATGTGGACGAATCGCATTCTGCGGCGCTCGAAGCGGATGTTAAGGAGGGCTCGATCGACAAGCGCACGTGGGCCCAGCGCCTCGCCGCCATCGGCAAGCCCCTGATGGTTGGTCTGTCGATCTTCGCGGTGACCGGTGGCTTCGTCGGCTGGCTGCTGGTGCACCTGCTGTGGGGCCTCGGTACGCTGCTGCGCGTGCGCCGGCGCCGCGCGCAGCGCAAAGCGCGCGCCAACAGCGATCCGCCTGAGGATCAGCGCGACTCGAGCAACCGCTCGATGTAGCGCGCCAGGAGGTCGACCTCGAGGTTGACCTTGGCGCCCGGCGCAAGCCGCGACAGGGTGGTCAGTTCGAGCGTGTGCGAGATGAGGTTCACCTCGAACGCGTCACCCTCGACGCGGTTCACCGTCAGGCTCACGCCGTCAATTGTCACCGAACCCTTGCGCGCGACGTACCGCGCAATCTCTCGCGGCACGCGCACGCGAAGCCGCTTCGACTCTGCCGACTTCTCGAAGAAGACAACCTCGCCCACACCATCGACATGCCCGGTCACCAGGTGCCCGCCGAGCGCGTCGCTCAGGCGCATCGCCTTTTCGAGATTGACGCGGCCGGGCGCGCCCAGGCCCGCCGTGCAGGTGAGCGTTTCCTTCGACACGTCGGCCGTAAAGCGCTTGCCGTTGAGCGTGGTCGCGGTCAGGCAGGCGCCCTGTACACAGATCGAGTCTCCCGCCGCGACATCCGACAGGCCGAGCGCTCCCGAGTCGATCTGGAGCCGCACGCCCTGCTCGCGCGGCTCAACCCGCACGATCTCACCTACTGCCTGGACGATGCCGGTGAACATGAGACCGCGAGGTTACGCTGGCGCAGCGCAAAAAAAAAGCCGCCCGCGGGCGGCTCTACTTGACTCGGTGTCTCTGCGCTCAATGCCCCGCGACGTGCTCGTGCCACCAACGCGCGATTTCCTTGTCGAGCGACATTGCCCAGGCGGCGGAAAGCGTCACCAGGACACCGATCACCACGGCGTTGATCGCGGCCGGCGCGCTCGCGCCGAATCCCAGCACGATTGGCGAGGCCACCAGCCAGAGGCCGGAGGCGACGTTCAGCCACCCGTCCGCCACCTCGCTGATGCCGACTTCGAGCAGCGAAACGACGGCCAGCGCGATCCCGACCACCGCGGCGTTTGCAGTGGCCGCCTGCTCATCCGAGAAGCCGATCACCCAAGGCGAAATGGCGAGCCATAGCCCGAGCGAGAAGCCTGCCCCGTCTTGCCATCGCATGTCAGCGATCACCGAATTTGCTCCTCAAACCGTGCGAAAAATCGCCTGTTTGTTTAGACAGTCTGAACAGTGCGACGTTCGACACAGCGAACGTTGCCGGTTGCGGCTAATCTAATGACCGCGGAGGTAAACCCGATGCGATCGAATGCGCATGAAACCCGCAGGATCGAGCTGATCGGCGCTGCGTGCGGACTGGGCGGCGCCCAGCCCGGCTGCGCCCGCGCGCCGCAAGCGCTCGCCGAGGCCGGGTTGGCCGGGTTGCTGCGCGAACGCGGCGCCGACGCGCGCTGGGGCGCGACCCTTACCGCTGAGGGTGGTGGGCGTAGCGCACGCCGCACGGTCAGCGCGTTCTGTGCACGCGTCGCCGCGGCGGTGGCCGAGGCGCTGCGCGCCGGGCGCACGCCATGCGTGATCGGGGGCGACCACGCCTGCGCCGCCGGCACTTGGAGCGGTGCGGCGCACGCGTTGTCGCAAGATGGAGTGCCCGTCGCGCATATCCCACAGCTTCGTCGCGGCGGCCCGCTCGGCCTCATCTGGATCGACGCGCACATGGACAGCCACACGCCGGGCACCAGCCCGAGCGGGCGGCTGCACGGCATGCCGCTCGCCTCCCTGCTCGGACAGGGTGACGAAGATCTGCCTGGATTCGACGCTGCGGCGCTCCTCCCGAAGCATGTCTGCCTGGTCGGCGTGCGCAGCTTCGAGCCCGAGGAGGCGCGCTTGCTCGCGCGGCTCGGCGTGCGCGTGTTCTTCATGGAAGAAGTCTGGCAACGTGGGCTCGACGCAGTGCTGGCGGATGCGCTCGCCATCGTGACCGAGGGCACCGCCGGTTTCGGCATCACGCTCGATCTCGACGCGCTCAATCCGGCGGATGCGCCCGCGGTCGGCACGCCCGCCGCGGACGGCATCCGCGCGCGTGCCCTGCTCGCGGCGCTGGCGCGGCTCTCAAAGGACCCGCGGCTGGTGGGCTTCGAACTGGTGGAGTATTCACCCGACCTCGACCGCGACGGCCGTACTGCGCGCCTGGTGCCGGAGTTGATCTCGGCGGCGCTCACCGGTCGCTACGAACAGCCCGCCTCGCCAGTGACCACTGAAGAGGCGGTCTGCGCGCACAACTACAAGCCGCTGCCGGCGGTGCTGGTACGCGGCGCGGGCGCCTGGGTGTGGGACGACGCCGGGCGACGCCTGCTCGACATGATGTCTGCCTACTCGGCGGTGAGCCACGGCCATGCGCACCCACGGCTGGTAACCGCGCTCGCTGAGCAATCGCGCACCCTCGCGGTGACCTCGCGAATGTTCCACAACGAGCGCCTGCCGCGCTTTCTCGAGCGGCTGTGCGCGCTCACCGGCATGGACATGGCACTGCCGGCGAACACCGGACTCGAGGCGGTCGAGGCTGCGCTTAAGACCGCGCGCAAGTGGGCGTATGAAGTCAAGGGCGTGCCCAAGGACCGCGCCGAGATCATCGCCTGCGAGGGCAATTTCCACGGCCGCTCGATCGCGATCATCGCCATGTCCAGCGAGCCCCAATACCGCCGCGGCTTCGGGCCGTTCCCTACGGGGTTCCGCATTGTGCCCTTCGGCGACGCGCGCGCGCTCGAAGCAGCGATCACCCGCAACACCGCCGCGTTCCTGGTCGAGCCGATCCAGGGCGAGCGCGGCATCGTGCTGCCGCCCGAGGGCTACCTCGCCGAGTGCGCGCGCATCTGCGCGCGTCATGACGTGCTGCTGATCGCCGACGAGGTACAGACAGGTCTTGCGCGCACCGGGCGGCTACTCGCCTGCGAGCACGAAGGGGTCAAACCCGATGGCCTGGTGCTCGGCAAGGCGCTCGGCGGGGGACTGCTGCCGGTGTCGGCGTTCCTCGCGCGCAAGGACGTGCTCGGCGTGCTGCGCCCGGGCGACCACGGCAGCACCTTCGGCGGTAACCCGCTCGCCGCCGCGGTCGGCCTGGTAGCGCTCGAGGTGCTGGTCGAGGAGCGCTTCGCCGAGCGCGCGGCAGAGCTAGGCGCCTACCTGATGAAGGCGCTGCGCGCCATGAACCATCCGTTGGTGCTCGAGGTGCGCGGTCGCGGGCTGCTGATCGGTGTCGAGATCGACACGCGTGTCGTCCCGGCGCGCGCGCTTGCCGAGCGGCTTCTTAGGCACGGCATCCTCACCTGCGATACGCACGGCACGGTGATCCGCTTTGCGCCGCCACTCGTGGTGAACCGCAGCGAGCTCGACTGGGGTCTCGAGCGCATCCGCGCCGCGTTCGACGAAGCCTGGCGAGACGCGAAGCGCGCTGCCTAGCGTTTTACCCGCGCCAGGATCCGCAGGTCCTCGCCGACGAACTCGACCGAGCGCAGCGCGAGGCGCCGGCGCTCATCGAGCGCCGCCGGCGCGGCGAGGTTCAGCATGCCTTGCGCCGCGTCTCCGAGCAGGCTCGGGTTGAGATAGACCAGCAGCTCGTCGACGCAGCCTTCGCGCATCAACGAGCCGTTCAGCTTGAAGCCGGCCTCGACGTGCAGCTCGTTGACGCCACGGCGCGCCAGCTCAGCGAGCATTCGCGGCAGGTCGACCTTGCCGCCGGCGTTCGGCAGGACCATCACCTGCGCGCCGCGTGACTCAAGCGCCTCGCGCCGCGCGGTCTGCTCCTCGCCGCAGAACAGGAGCACGTTACCGCCTTCCAGGATGCGCGCCGTCTCGGGCGTCTCGAGGCGGCTGTCGATCACCACGCGCAGCGGCTGGCGCGGCGTCTCGACCTCGCGAACCGTAAGGCGCGGGTTGTCGGCGCGCACCGTGCCGATGCCCGTGAGCACCGCGCAGGCGCGCGCGCGCCAGCGGTGGCCATCGGCGCGCGCCATGGGGCCGGTGATCCACTGCGAACTGCCATCGGCGAGCGCGGTGCGCCCGTCGAGCGTCACGGCGGTCTTCATGCGCACCCATGGTCGGCCGCGCTCCATGCGCGAGACGAAGCCGATGTTGAGCTCGCGCGCCTCGTTCTCCATCAGGCCAGCCTCGAAACGAATGCCGGCTGCAGCGAGTCGCTCGCCGCCGTGCATTGCCTGCGGATTCGGCTCGCGCATTGCCGCCACCACGCGCGCCACGCGCGCCGCGATCAGTGCATCCGCGCAGGGCGGTGTGCGGCCCTGGTGGCTGCAGGGCTCCAGGCTGACGTAGACGGTTGCGCCTTTGGCCTTGGCGCCGGCCGCAGCAAGCGCGATCGCCTCGGCATGGGGAGCCCCGGCCCTCTCGTGCCAGCCCTCGCTGACAATGTGCTCGCCTTGCGCTATTACAGAGCCTACGCGGGGATTGGGCGAAGTCGAGTAAAGCCCCTTCGCGGCGAGCGCCAGCGCCCGCCGCATCATCGCGCGGTCGAACTCCGAAAACTTCGTCTGCTCGCTCATCACCCTACATTCTCACCGTCGGACGAGCTCCGGTACATCGCCACTCAAACCGCGCGACGCCCGCACTAAACCCACTCGTGCATCGCATTGGTCCGGCAGCAAGGTTTAGGGAGGGGGTACGGCGGGACCGTCAGGTCCCCCTGTTCCAATCTTGCCAGCGGGCGCGGCTGCGCGCGCGCAAGGGACCGGTTAGGATCCCTTGCGCCTGCGGGGCCGCTTCAGGTCCTGCACCGCCTCGCGGAAGTCGTCCGGCGTCTCGAAGCTGCGGTACACAGAGGCGAAGCGGATATAGGCGATCTTGTCCAGCCGCGCGAGCTCGCGCATCACCAGGTCGCCGACGCGCCCGGTGGGCACTTCGCGCTCGCCCATCGCGCGCAGCTTCTCCTCCATGCGATCGACCGCGGCGTCGATCGCCTCGGTTGCCACCGGGCGCTTCCTGAGCGCGATCATCATGCTGCCGAGGAGCTTCTCGCGGTCGAAGTCGGTGCGGCTGCCGTCCTTCTTGATCAGCCGCGGCATGCGCAATTCGACGCGCTCGTAGGTGGTGAACCGCTTCTCGCAGCTCGGGCAGCGCCGCCGCCGGCGGATGACGTTGGCTTCGGGGTTCGAGCGCGTATCCACCACCTGCGTGTCTTCGTGGCTGCAGAAGGGGCAGCGCATGGCGCTTTCTCAGGCGTAGACGGGGAAGCTGGCGCAGAGCGCCTTCACCTCGCCCGCGACGCGCAGGATGCTGGCGTCGTCGTTCGGCTTATCGAGCACGTCCGCAATCAGCTTGGCGAGAATCTCCGCCTCGCCGGTGCGAAAGCCGCGCGAGGTCATCGCCGGCGTGCCGATGCGGATGCCCGAGGTGACGGCGGGCTTTTCCGGGTCGTTCGGAATGGCGTTCTTGTTGACTGTGATGTGCGCGCGCCCGAGCACCGCCTCGGCGTCCTTGCCGGTGATGTTCTTCTTGCGCAGGTCCACCAGCATCAGGTGGCAGTCGGTGCGGCCCGAGACGATGCGCACGCCGCGCTCGATGAGTATGCGCACCATGGTGCGTGCGTTGTCGAGCACCTGCTGTTGGTAGGTGCGAAAAGCCGGTTGTAGGGCCTCGCCGAGCGCCACGGCCTTGGCAGCGATCACGTGCATCAGCGGCCCGCCCTGAATGCCCGGAAAGATCGACGAATTGATCAGACGCTCATTCTCGGACTTGCCGAAGATCAGGCCGCCGCGCGGTCCGCGCAGCGTCTTGTGCGTGGTCGTGGTGACGTAGTCCGAAATGCCCACCGGAGTGGGATACAGCCCCACGGCGACTAGCCCCGCGTAATGTGCGATATCGGCCATCAGCAGCGCGCCTGCCTTGTCGGCGATCTCGCGAAAGCGTTTCCAGTCGATCGCGAGCGAATACGCCGAGGCGCCGCCAATGATCATCTTCGGGCGGTGCTTCATCGCCAGCTCTTCGACCTGGTCGTAGTCGATCTCCTCGTTCTGATCGAGACCGTAGGAGACGACCTTGTAGAGCTTGCCCGACAGATTCACCGGCGAGCCGTGCGTCAGATGCCCGCCGTGCGCAAGCGACAGACCGAGAATCGTGTCGCCCGGCTTTAGAGTGGCTGCGTAGACCGCCTGATTGGCCTGCGAGCCCGAGTGCGGCTGCACGTTCGCCCAGTCCGCGTGAAACAGCTTCTTCGCGCGCTCAATGGCGATCAGCTCGACCATGTCGACGAACTCGCAGCCGCCGTAATAGCGCTTGCCCGGATAGCCCTCGGCATACTTATTAGTGAGTTGCGAGCCCTGCGCGATCAGCACCGCCCGGCTGACGTAATTCTCCGAGGCGATCAGCTCGACGTGGTCTTCCTGGCGGCGGTGCTCGAGGCGCACCGCGTTCCAGACTTCGGGGTCGCTTTGAGCGAGGAGGTTGGCGGCAAACATGACGGAACCGGGAAAGGGCAGAATTCTACCAGCGCATTCCATCGCGCTCGGCGACACCCGAGCCTCCCGGCCGGGGCCCTCGGCCGCCCGTATTAGCGCAGCAACTCGTACTCGCCGCCGCGCTCGAGCACGCGCTGGTAGGCCGTTCAAACGCGGCGTCCGACAATCACCAGGTCGCGCTCGATGCCATCGAGCGACGCGACGCGCGGCAGCTCGCCCCATCGTGCAAAACCGAATCGCTCGAAGAGCCGCAGGCTCGGCTCGTTGTGGCCGAAAATGAAGCCGAGCAGCGTGTCCACACGGATCGATAGCGAGTGGCCGAGTGCCTGCGTCAGAAAGTACGCGCCCAGACCGCGCCTGCGGAAGGCATCGGCCACGTAGAGGCTCACCTCGGCTGTCTTGTCGTATGCCGGACGACCGAAGAACGACGAGAAACTCAGCCATCCCGCGATGCGCCCGTCTGCTTCAGCGACCCATAGCGGCCGCGTCTCAGGGCGATGATCGTCGAACCACTTCACGCGGCTCTCGAGCGTCACCGGCTCGGTGTCCGCGGTGACCAGTCGCGAGGGGATCGTGGCGTTGTAGATGTCCACGATCTGCGGCAGGTCCGCGCGCACGGCAAGGCGATGGGCGAATGACACGGGCGCGCCGCTACGCGGGCTCGCCTGTGCCGACCGAGACGGCATGCGCCTTCTTCCAGTCTTCGGCCAGACGGAAACCGGGCAGGCCCCGGATGCGCTGCTCGGTGTGCGCTCGCAGGCGCTCGTCGTCGAGCGCGAAATCAATGGGAAATCGGCACGGCTGCGCGACGTGCCACGGCGTGTCGGCGAACACCTCGAGACGGTTGCCCTCGGGATCGCGAAAGTAGACCGACCAGGTGTTGCCGTGCGACACGGCCTCGATCGCTGCGCCCGCGTCATCCTTGAGCGCAGCATGCACCGCGCGCAGGTCACGCAGCGAGGCGACGCGAAAGGAGATGTGGTCGACCGGACTCTCGCTCGCCTTGCGTGAGGACCGCGGATTGATCACCAGCTGGTGGTGCTCCTCCGGGTTGCGGCTGAGGAACACGAGACCTTCGGCACCTTCGCCGCGATCGGTGACCGCGAAGCCCAGGCGCCGGGTGTAGAACGCCTCCATGCGCGGCGCATCGCGCACGTAAAGCTCGAAATGGCTCAATGTGAGGTTCGGCGGCGAGCTCATTTGCAGTGCCTGGCGAGCGGTGCGCTCAACCCTCCCACGCAGCGAGCATCCGGCCCTGCGACGGCACGCTGTGGCCGCCGCCCGGATGCTGACGCGAGCGCCCCCTCCCTGCTAGAACACCCATGCAATCAGCATCCAGACGATCAGGAAAAAAAGAAAGAACCCGCCCAGAATGAACTGAATCTCGCCCAGCAGACCGTCACCCGACGCGATCGCGAAAACGACCATGATGACGATCGTGACGACGAAAGCGATGATCGCCGAATCCTTGATGCCCAGTCCGGGCGACAGGTGAACCGCGGCGAGCTCGGCGACAGAGGGCCACAGCAGCACCCCCGCAACAAGCACGACGAGCGCCAGGACGATCAGCGCAATGGCGATCTTCCGGGATTCGTTCTTGTCGCTGGTGTCGGCTTGTCCGACCATCGCGGAGCTTTTGCTAGTCGCCGCGCTCGCGGCCCCTGATGAGCTCCCTGACCTTGTTTGGATCGGGCATTCCCGATGCCACGATTTCCGGGCTGTCGCCCGCGGTATAGAGCTCGACTGTGCCGGTGCCGAAAATCCGGTTGAAGAAGGTCTGCTTGACCTTCACCGCCCTGACGCTGCTGATCGTCACTTCGGAGCGCTCCTTGCTCAACAGGCCTTTCTCGAACAGCACCTCGTTGTCCGTGACCACGAGCTTCGAGGACTTGTTCTTGAGGTGCCAGGCGAGAAAGATCAGCAGCCCGAGCCCGAAAAGCGGAACCAGCAGCAGCGCCAGGATGAACCCCAGCGGATTGTTCTTGAACATCACTGGATGCGCTGAATACCGTTCGCTCATGTTTCTCGGAGTTCCACTCTGGTTGGTCGGTCGCGCCAGCCTGGCGAACGCTTGCGCTCGGCACCTATCATAGCGGCGGCCGGCGGCGTTCTGCCGGAATTCTACGTGCCGTAAACGCGCCCGCGCGGTGATCGCCCATCAGCCCCCGCGGCCCCGCACATGCGCACGGGCCGGATCGAAAGGCTGGGCGCGATCAGACCCGTATTGGCGGCGCGAGGTCGGCCGGCGTATCGATGTCGCGGATCACGCCCGGATCACCCACCGGCACTTTCACGAGCTCGGCTTCGTGCGCGGCAAGAAGCTGTTTCGCGCCCTCGTCGCCCGCGAGTGACTCGAGCTGGGCGCGAAAGCGCCCAGCGATGCCCACCGGATGTCCGCGCCGCGCACGAAAGTACGGCGCGGCCAGCGCCGCCCCGGCAACGAGCGCGTCGCGCACCGCGGCGATGGAACTCGGCCGCACGAACGGCATGTCGGCAAGCGCAACGAGGTAGCCGTCCACGTCCCCGGCGGCGCGCGCGGCGCGCGCGAGGCTCGCGCCCATGCCATCGGCGGCGTTGTCCGCGATCACGACTTCGCAACCTTCGGCGGCAAGCAGCCGTGCGACCTCTTCGGCGCCCGGACGCACCGCGGCAATGACGCGAGGAATGTTGGACTTGAGGTGGCGTGCGGCCTGCTGCGCCATCGGCACGTTGTGCGGCAGAGCGTGCAACAGCTTGTCCGAGCCGAAGCGCGTCGCCGAGCCCGCCGCGAGCAGCAGCCCGACGATGCGCTCGGCTGACATTCAGGCCTTTTGCGGCGGCGCGACCTCGCAGGCGGAGGGGTCGAAGCGTGCAGCGCCCTTCTCCGCCCAATCGGGCTTGGCGACACCGTGGCGCACCGCGGTCAACTCGGCGAGGATCGCGATCGCGATCTCCGGGGGAGTCTTGGAGCCGATGTACAGCCCCACCGGCCCGCGCAAGCGCGCGATTTCGGTCTCCGCCAGATCGAACTCCGCAAGGCGCTGGCGCCGCGCGTCGTTGTTCTTCTTCGAGCCGATCGCGCCGACGTAGAAGGCAGGCGAATTGAGCGCCTCGAGCAGCGCCATGTCGTCGAGCTTCGGATCGTGCGTGAGTGCGACCACCGCACTGTGACCGTCCAGGTTGAGCTTGAGGAGCACGTCATCAGGCATGCCACGGTCGAGCGCAACGCCCTGAACGTCCCAGCCGTCTGCGTACTCCTCGCGCGGATCGATCACGGTGACGTGGTAGTCGAGCATCTTCGCCATTTCGGCGAGATAGCGCGTGAGCTGTCCACCGCCGATCAGCAGCAGCCGCCAGCGCGGCCCGTGCAGCGTCGTCAGGACTTTGCCGTCGAACTCGATCGCGTCCTTCCAGGTGCCGGCCGCAAGCGTGACGCGCCCGCTGTCCATTTCGAGGCGCCGGCGCACCAGCTGCTGCTTCGAGATCGTCTCGAGCAACTGGGCAATGCCGCTCTTCTCGCTGACGGACTCGAGCACTACCTGCAGCGTGCCGCCGCAGGGCAGGCCCCAGCGGGTCGCCTCCTCGTTGGTAACGCCGTAGGTGACCAGCGAGGGCTTCTCGTCGGCGATCGCCTTGGCGCGCACCTTCTCGATCAGATCGTCCTCGACGCAGCCGCCCGAGACCGAGCCCGAGACCTGCCCGTCGTCACGGATCGCCACCAGCGCGCCCACCGGGCGCGGAGCCGAGCCCCAGGTCTTGACGATGGTGCCGAGGGTGACGCGCCGGCCGGCGGCCCGCCAGGCCTCCGCGCTACGCAGCACTTCGATATCTACGCTGTCCATGGCTTGCCTCTGGATTGGTTCGGTCGATCGAGGGTATTCGCCGCCCCCCATGGGGTCAAGTTGGGGCCGCAATCCGGTATTTCGACCCTGCTCACCGGCCGGCGTTTCACCATGCGGACCCAAACCTTATCGCAGCGCAACAATTTGCTCTGCGATGTGTGCTTGGTTAGGATTGCTCGACCATTCCGACTGCAAACCGGCCCGCAACGCTCCACGCGGGCGTCGGCACTGCATTTCCCTCGACAAGAATCCCGCTCTCAAGGAGGCGACATGGCAATCAAGGTATCCATGAAGGTCAACGGCAAGGCGGCCTTCGCCGAAGTCGAGACGCGCACGCTGCTCGTGACCTTCCTGCGCGAGAACCTGCGGCTCACTGGCACGCACGTGGGCTGCGACACCGCGCAATGCGGCGCCTGCACCGTGCTGATGAACGGCAAGGCGGTCAAGGCCTGCTCGTTCCTCGCCATGCAGGCCGAGGGCGCCGACATCATGACCATCGAGGGGGTTGCCAAGGCCGATGGCACGCTGCACCCGATGCAGGCGGCGTTCAAGGAGCACCACGGCCTGCAGTGCGGATTCTGCACCCCGGGAATGGTGATCAACGCGATCGACTTCGCGAAGACCCGCCCCAACGCCAGCGAGCAGGAAGTGCGCGAGGCGCTCGACGGCAACCTGTGCCGCTGCACCGGCTACCACAACATCGTCAAGGCGATCATGGCCGGTTCCAAGGCCATGGCGTCGGCCAGGTAAGGAGACCGCCATGAACGCACCGCTGATCGGCGCGCGCATCGCGCGCAAAGAGGACTACCGCTTTCTCACCGGCTCGGGGCAGTACACCGACGACATTACCCTGCCGAAACAGACCTACGCCGCGTTCGTGCGCTCGCCGCACGCGCACGCCAGGATCAAGTCGATCAAGAAGGACAAGGCGCTGAGTTCGCCGGGTGTGATCGCCGTCTACACCGGCGAGGACTTGGCCGCCGCCAAGGTCGGCGGACTGCCCTGCGGCTGGCTCATCACCGATGTCCACGGCCAACCGATGAAGGAGCCGCCGCACCCGCCGCTCGCGCAGGGCAAGGTGCGCTACGTGGGCGATCACGTCGCGGTGGTGATCGCCGAAACGCAGGAGCAGGCGCGCGACGGCGCCGAGCAAATGCAGGTCGACTACGAAATGCTCCCTTCGGTGGTCGATTCGCTCAAGGCGCGCGCCAAGGGCGCGCCGGTGCTGCACGAAATCGCCCCGGACAATACTTGCTACGTGTGGTCGCTCGGCGACAAGGCAGCGGTGGACGCGGCCTTCGCCAAGGCGGCGCACGTCACCAAGCTCGAACTCGTCAACAACCGGCTGATCCCGAACGCGATCGAGCCGCGCGCGGCGAACGGACTGTACTCGCGCGCCGAGGAGAGCTACACGCTATACGTCGCCAACCAGAACCCGCACGTCGAGCGGCTGCTGATGACCGCCTTCGTGCTGGGACTGCCCGAGCACAAGGTGAGAGTGGTGGCGCCGGACGTCGGCGGCGGCTTCGGCTCGAAGATCTACCTGTACGCCGAGGACGTGGTGGTCACCTGGGCCTCCAAGCGGATCAACCGCCCGGTGAAGTGGACCGCAGACCGAAGCGAGTCCTTCGTTTCCGACGCGCATGGGCGCGATCACATCACGCTTGCCGAGCTGGCGCTGGACAAGGACGGCAAATTCCTGGCGATGCGCGTCAAGACCGCGGCCAACGTCGGCGCCTACCTTTCGACCTTCGCCTCGTGCGTGCCGACGATTCTGTACGCCACGCTGCTCTCAGGCCAGTACACGACGCCCGTCATTTTCTGCGAGGTCACGGCGGTGTTCACCAACACCGCCCCGGTGGATGCCTACCGCGGCGCCGGCCGGCCCGAGGCGACCTACGTCGTCGAGCGCCTGGTCGAAACGGCGGCGCGCGAACTGAAACTCGACCCGGCCGAGATCCGGCGGCGCAACTTCATCCGCAGCTTCCCGTACCAGACGCCTGTCGCGCTGCAGTACGACACCGGCAACTATGAGGCCACGCTCAAGGCGGCGCTCGAGCTCGGCGACGTCGCCGGCTACGCGGCGCGCAAGAAGGGCTCCGAAGCGAAGGGCAAGTTGCGCGGCATCGGCTACGCGACTTACATCGAGGCCTGCGGCATCGCGCCCTCCAACGTCGCGGGCGCGCTCGGCGCACGCGCGGGGCTGTTCGAGGCGGGCGAGATTCGCGTGCACCCGACCGGATCGGTCACGGTGTTCACCGGCTCGCACTCGCACGGCCAGGGCCACGAGACCACCTTCGCGCAGGTCGTCGCCGACCGACTCGGCATCCCGATCGAGAACGTCGACATCGCGCATGGCGACACCTCGAAAGTTCTGTTCGGCATGGGCACCTACGGCTCGCGCTCGATCGCGGTCGGCGGCACGGCGATCGTCAAGGCGCTCGACAAGATCGTCGCCAAGGGCAAGAAGATCGCCGCCCACCTGCTGGAAGCCGCCGAGGGCGACATCGAGTACGACAAGGGCGTGTTCAAGGTCTCCGGCACCGACAAGCAGAAGATGTTCGGCGAGGTGGCCTTCGCGGCCTACGTGCCGCACAACTACCCGCTCGACAAGCTCGAGCCCGGCCTGAACGAGAACGCGTTCTACGATCCGACCAACTTCACTTTCCCGGCGGGCAGCTACGTGTGCGAGGTCGAGGTCGACCCCGACACCGGCCAGACGAAGATCGATCGCTTCACCGCGGTGGACGACTTCGGCAAGATCATCAACCCCATGATCGTCGAGGGGCAGGTGCACGGTGGCCTCACTCAGGGCATCGGGCAGGCGCTCACCGAGGGCTGCCGCTACGATTCCGAGAGCGGGCAGCTGGTCACCGGCTCGCTCATGGACTACTGCATCCCCCGCGCCGACGACGTGCCGCTCTTCCAGGTAGACACGCGGGAGACGCCGTGCACGCACAACCCGCTTGGCGTCAAGGGCTGCGGCGAGGCAGGCGCGATCGGCGCTCCGGCGGCCGTAATGAACGCGATCACCGACGCGCTCGGCGTCAAGGACGTGCCGATGCCGGCGACGTCGCAGACGGTGTGGAAAGCGATCCAGTCGTCGAAGACCAAGAAAGCCGCATAACGAACCACGACGCGTTACAAAGCGGCGCAAGCGCTGCAGTGCAACGCCAACGTTCAGAACAAACAGGAGATTGCCATGCATACCTTCAACTACCACCGTCCTGCGAGCGTCAAGGACGCCGCGGTGCTCGTGTCGAAGAACACCGAGGCGAAGCTGCTCGCCGGCGGCCAGACCTTGGTGCAGACGATGAAGCTGCGGCTCGCCTCGCCCTCGGACTTGATCGATCTCGGCACGATCGCCGAGCTGAAGGCGATCAAGGCGGAGGGCTCGGGCGTGAGCATCGGCGCCATGGCGCGCCACGCCGAGGTGGTCAACTCGGACGCGGTGAAAAAGTCGATCCCGGCGCTCGCGGCGCTCGCCGCCATGATCGGCGACCGCCAGGTGCGCGCCATGGGCACCATCGGCGGCTCGCTGGCCAACAACGACCCGGCTGCGGACTACCCGGCGGCGGTGCTCGGCCTGGGCGCCACCGTGGTCACCAACAAGCGAAAGATCGAGGCCGACAAGTTCTTCAAGGGCCTGTACGAGACGGCGCTCGAGGCGGGCGAGATCATCACGCAGGTGGTGTTTCCGGCGCCCAAGCGCGCCGCGTACATGAAGTTCAAGAACCCGGCATCGCGCTTTGCGATCGTCGGCGTGTTCGTCGCCGAGACCGGCAACGGCGTGCGCGTCGCGGTGACCGGCGCCGGGCCCGGCGTGTTCCGCCAGACGGACATGGAGAAGGCGCTCGCGGCGAAGTTCGCGCCCGAGTCGGTGGCGAACATCAGGCAGAAGGCGGACGGCCTCAATACCGACCTGCATGCGAGCGCGGAGTACCGCGCGCATCTGGTCACGGTGATGGCCAAGCGGGCGGTGCAGGCGGCGATGAAGTGAGGCGTTGCCGCGATCCCCGCTCGAGCGGGGATTCGGTACCATGAGAAAGCCCGCTCCGGCGGGCTTTTTCGATTGCGCGTTTGCACGACGGAGAAGCGAATGAGCGTTACCCGCGGCTGGCAGTTCTTCATGCACCCCGGCCCGACCAACATCCCGCAGCGCGTGCTGCAGGCGATGGCGCGCCCGGCGATCGACTTCACCGGGCCGCAGTTCGTCGCGCTGCGCGATGCCTGCCTCGAGCGCCTGAAGGCCGTGCTCAAGACGCGCGAGGGCTTCGTCATCGCCTACGCCGCCTCGGGCCACGGCGCGTGGGACGCGAGCATCGCGAACCTGTTCTCGCCCGGCGACCAGGTGCTCGTGTGCCAGAGCGGATTTTTCTCCGAGGCGTGGGCGAAAACCGCGGCGCACTACGGCCTGCGGGTCGAGGTTTTGCCGACGCCCGAGCGCCGCGCGGTCGATCCGGGCGCGCTGGAGGAGCGCCTCTCGCGCGACCGCGCCGGCGAGATCAAGGCGGTGCTGCTGGTGCATAACGAGACCTCGACCGGCATGCGCCATCCGGTGGCCGAGGCGCGCGCCGCGATCGACCGTGCGCGCCACCCGGCGCTCTACCTCGTCGACACCATCTCCTCGCTCGCCTCGTTCGACTTTCGCATGGATGAGTGGCAGATCGACCTCGCGGTCGGCGGCTCGCAGAAGGGCCTGATGCTGCCGCCGGGCATGTCCTTCACCGCAGTGAACCCGCGGGCCTGGGCGGCAGCGCAGCGCTCACGCGCAACGCGCCGCTACTGGGATTGGCGTCCGATGATCGAAAACGGCCGCCAGGTGCGCTTCTGCGGCACCGCGCCGATCCCCTACTTCTACGGGCTCGAGGTCGCCCTCGACATGCTCGAGGAAGAAGGCCTCGAGAACGTCTTCGCGCGCCACCGGCGCCTCGCGCAGGCAACGCGCGCCTGCGTGCGGGCATGGGGCGCCTCGGGCGGGCCCGAGGTCTTCCCGCTCGAACCTGAGGCCGCCTCGGACTCGCTCACCGCGGTGCTCATGCCGCCGGGACACGACGCCGATCGCGTGCGCGCGATCGCCGAGTCGCGCCACAGCGTCGCTCTCGGTCGCGGGCTCGGCTCGCTGCAGGGGCGCGTGTTCCGCATCGGCCACATGGGCGACCTGAACGCGACCACGCTGCTCGGCGCGCTCGCCGGGATCGAGCTCGCGCTCGCCGAGGCCGGCGTGCCGCATGGGCCGGGCGGCGTCGATGCGGCGATGCGCGCGCTGCGCGCGGCCGGCGAGCGCCAGACGGAAGCGGCGCTCGCTTAGCAAGATCCTCGGCGCGGCGGCACGCCGCGCAGGCAAGTGTATTCCGATCAGAATACGCTCAGCGCCCCTGCGCGGTTCCGGTCACCCCAATTTCTTCAGGATCTTGCCGAACTCTTCGGCGCCGAAGGCGGTGAGCGTCTCGGTGCGCACATTGCCGAGCGCGGCCACCGCGAGATTCACGGTCGTCGTTGCTGCAGCGTCCGGCGCCTCCGCGATCACCACCAGGTCGTAGTGCCCGAGCGTCCAGAAGATGCTCTTCACAGTGACGCCGTGCTTGGCGGCCAATGCCTTGAAGGCTTCGGCGCGCTTGGGCGAATCCTTGACGTTGCGAACGCCCTGATCCGTGAAATTTCCCAGCGTGATGAACGTTGCCATGTCATACCTCCTCTAGTGGACGGAAAATTCTGGAAGACGTCTGTTCATTCGATCACCCGGTCGGCGCGCAACAGCAGCGACTGCGGCAGCGTGAGGCCGATCGCTCTGGCGCTCTCGATGTAGAGCGTCAGCTCGAACTTGCTTGGCCGTTGGATCGGAAGCTCGCCCGGCTTCGCGCCGTCGCGCAGAATCCGCACGACGTACTCGAAAGTTTTGCGCCTCAGCTCCGCGTATGGCGGCGAGTACACCATGGTCGAGCGCAGCCCCTTGATATCCGGGAGCAAGTCCCAATCGGTGATCGTCGGTATCCGGTGCTGGAGCGCAAACTCCAGCACTTCTTGTCGTGCCGGAAGAAGCACGGGACCGGTCGTAAGAATAAGTGCTTCGCAGCGTGCTTGCGCAAGTTCGGCGAGGTCGCTCTTAACGCGATCCCGAGTCGTGACTTCGACGATCGTGACGTCGAGGCCCAGCGCTCCGGCGCCGCCTTTGAGTTCCGCGCGAATCGGCGCGACCTCCTCGGGCGGATGCGCGGGTGGCAGGTAATCCAGCATTACTCCGACGCGCTGGAGACTTGGACGCACCTCGCGCAGCAATTCGAGCAACTTTCCCCAAATTCCCGTCCCGGCGTAGCCCGAGTTCCCGGTCGCGTTGCGGCCCGGTCGCGCGAGGCTGTTTGCCAGACCGGCCTCGACCGGATAGCCGGTGACCCACATGACGATCGGTATCGTCGCCGTGCGTTTCTGTACGGCGAGCGCATACGCCGTATTGACGACGATGATGAGATCGGGATTCTCCGCAACGATCCGTTCCGCGGCAAGGTCGAACCCTTGCCCGAACAAGACGCCAGATTCCACGAACGTGTAGTCGCGCCCCTCGGTCCAGCCGAGCTCGCGCAGTTGCGCCAGCGAGCGGTCGCGCTCGCCTTCGCTGAATATGTTGGTTGCCCAACCAATGCGAAACGGCGAGCGGCGGCGCGGCGTTTGGCCCTGCGCAAGCAACGGGTGCCCAATTGCGCCAAGCGCGAGCAGCGCAGCGACCGCTTTCCGACGATTCATCCTCCCCCTCGCGTCCCAAAGGTCAGGGTGTGCGCGTGAAGATTATGCGCGTGCGGCGTGCAAACAGATCGGGTCCTGGCGGCTCAGGCGCGCGTTCGCGTGCGGTCCGGGGGTAGCCGCGCGCTGCCAAATGCCGGAAAATGCTGACTTTCCCGTCGTTGCAAGCCCTTTCTGCCATGCCTCGCTCCTTGCCCAAGTCGATCGACGAAACCCAGCAGCTGCTCGCCACCTCCGACTACGTCGCCGACCGCAGCCTCGCCACCGCCCTCTACCTGTCGCTCGCCATGCAGCGCCCGCTGTTTCTCGAGGGCGAGGCCGGGGTCGGCAAGACCGAGATCGCCAAGGTCATCGCGCAGGCGCTCGGCCGCGAGCTGATCCGGCTGCAGTGCTACGAGGGGCTCGACATCGCGCAGGCGGCCTACGAGTGGAACTACTCGCGCCAGATGATCGAGATCCGGCTCGCCGAAGCGGCCGGCGAAAAATCCAGGGAAAAGCTCTCGCACGACATCTTCGACGAGCGCTTCCTCATCAAGCGCCCGCTCGCGCTTGCGCTCGAGGGCGCGAAGGGCAATGCGCCGGTGCTCCTGATCGACGAGCTTGACCGCACCGACGAGCCCTTCGAAGCGTACCTGCTCGAGGTGCTCTCGGACTGGCAGATCACGATTCCGGAGGTCGGCACGCTTGCCGCCAAGGAGCCACCGGTGGTGGTGATCACCTCGAATCGCACGCGCGAAATCCACGACGCGGTCAAGCGCCGGTGCTTTTACCACTGGGTCGACTACCCCGACGCCCAGCGCGAGCTCGAGATCCTGCGCCGCAAGGCGCCGCGCGCTGCGGCGGACCTGTCGAAGGAAGTGGTGGCCTTCGTGCAGCGGCTGCGCTCGATGGACCTGTTCAAGCTGCCCGGGGTGGCCGAAACGATCGACTGGGCGAACTGCCTGGTGGCGCTCGATCGCGTCACGCTCGACCCGGAGACCGTCAACAACACGCTCGGCGTGCTGCTCAAGTACCAGGACGACATCGAGCGCGTCGCCGGCGAGGAGGCGCAGCGCCTGGTCGGCGAAGCGAAGAGCGCCGCCGCGACCGCCTGAGCGCGCACCATGGAAACGCCCTCGTTCCTGCGCCGACTGTTCGGCAACCGCGACAAGGCCGGCGGCCCGGCGGGCGAGACGCTCGCGCTGTGCCGCAAGCTCCTCTCCGAGCGCGGCGAGGCCTCCGGCGCGACGCTCGCGCGCGAGACGCTCGCCGCCTGGCGCCGCCTGGATGGGACGGGCCGCGGCGAATTCTTCAACGCGCTGGTGCGCGAGTACTCGCCCTCGCCCGAGGCAGTGATGCGCGCGGCCGAGGCCTACCGCACCGGGCCCGATCCGGCGACGCTCGCGCAGCTGCAAAGCGTGGTCGAACCGCTGCGCCAGGAGCTGTTCCGGCGCTTGAACACCGCGCCGGAGGGCACCGCGACGCTCGTCGCGATGCGCCGCGAGCTGCTCACGCGGCTCGAGGAGCATCCCGAATGGGCGGTGATCGACGCCGACTTGCTGCATCTTTTCCGCAGCTGGTTCAACCGCGGGTTCCTCCGCCTCGAGCGCATCGACTGGCGCACCAGCGCCAACGTGCTCGAGAAGCTGATCGAGTACGAGGCGGTGCACGAGATCAAGGGCTGGGACGATCTGCGCCGGCGGCTGCAGTCGGACCGGCGCTGCTTCGCCTTCTTCCATCCGGCGCTGCCCGACGAGCCGCTGATTTTCATCGAGGTCGCGCTGACGCGCGAGCTTGCCACGCGCATCGCGCCTCTCATCGATCTCGCGGTGCCGGTGGAAGACCCCGAGCGCGCCACGCACGCGATGTTCTACTCGATCACCAACTGCCAGGTCGGCCTGCGCGGCGTCTCGTTCGGCAACTTCCTCATCAAGCAGGTAGCCGAGGACCTGCAACGGCGCCACCCGAAGCTCAAGACCTTCGCCACGCTCTCGCCGCTGCCGGGCTTCGCGCGCTGGCTCAAAGGGGCGCGCGAGCGGCTCGGTGCGGATCTCGCGCCGCTCGATACGCCCGGCTGGCACGAGGCGAAGGACGCCGCGGTGCTCGGCGAGCGCCTCAGCGCGCTCGGCGCCTACTACCTGCTGCACGCCAAGCGCGGCAGCGATCCGCTCGACCCGGTGGCGCGCTTTCACCTGGGTAACGGCGCCGCGCTCGAGCGCATCAATACTCTGGCCGACCTCTCGGCGGCCGGCTTGAAGCGAAGCGCCGGGCTGCTGGTGAACTACGTCTACCGCCTGAAGGACATCGAGACGAACCACGAGGCCTTCGTCAAGGAGCATCGCGTGATCGCCGCGGGCGCGGTGGAGAAGCTTGCGCGCGATTGCCCGCTCGCTGCCTCGAGCGCCGAGGCCTAGCCGATGTTATCCGAGATCAGCGCCGCCGGCTCGAAAGGCAAGCTCGCGGAGAACGTGATGCACTTCGCGCGGCTGCTGCGCGCCGCGGGCCTGCGCATCGGGCCGGGGCGCGTGCTCGACTGCGTGCGCGCGCTCGAGCTCGCCGGC
>Ga0214471_10000274_pt1 | contig 47028 bp, 51 predicted proteins | sample RVTome_5_FD_207665 | JGI IMG/M metagenome (GOLD analysis project Ga0214471, IMG submission 207665) | Soil microbial communities from uranium-contaminated site in the Upper Colorado River Basin, Wyoming, United States - RVT142D155 | ecosystem: Environmental > Terrestrial > Soil > Contaminated >... | reverse complement strand
GCGAGATCATCATCGGGATGCTCAAGGACGGGGCGCTGATCGGGCGACCGGGCGACGACGACCCCGCCGCCATCGAGCTGATGCACAAGCTGGCCCGAAAGTCCCGCAAGCGCTGGCCGGAGACGGCGGTGGGCGAGCCCCGGCTCGTGCCGCCGCCCAAGCCGAAGGCGGCGGCTGCGCCCGCGGGCTGATCTTCGCCCTACAGCAGCGCTCGGGCCCGGCGGAAGACCACGTCGAGCATGTCGGGTGTGAGGCGTCCGGTGAACGTGTTCTGCTGACTGACGTGGTAGCTGCACAGCACGGTGCGGGCCCGGCCGTCGAACGTCACCGGCACTTCGATGCCGTGACCGAACTTCGGTCGCGGCCGAAGACGGAACGAGCGAGCCAGCGTGGCGTAGGCGAACCCGCCCAGCACCACCGCCACCGTCCATGGGACCAGTGAGAGGTCGGCCTCCAGGAAGGGCCGACAGGCGTCGCGCTCGTCGTTCGTCGGCTTGTTGGCCGGCGGAGCGCATCGGACCGGGGAGGTGATCCAGGCGTCGGTCAAGGTGAGGCCATCGTCGATCGAGATGGCTTCGGCTTGGGATGCGAACCCGGTGCGGTGCAGCGAGGCGTAGAGAACGTCGCCCGACCGGTCACCGGTGAACATCCGTCCGGTGCGGTTGGCTCCGTGGGCGGCTGGCGCCAGCCCCACGATGATCATCCGCGCCGAGGGGTCACCGAAGCCGGGCACCGGTCGCCCCCAGTAGTCCCACTCGGCGAAGGCGGCGCGCTTCTCCACCGCCACGCGCTCCCGCCACTCCACCAGGCGAGGGCACGCCCGGCACGAAACCACGGCGTCGTGGACCTCGGCCAGCGATGTGAAGTCCGTCCCTGACATTGACCGCAGGGTAGGCCGACTCACAGCCGGGTAGGTTGGCTGCTCCGATGGCGTCGAAGACACCCACTCTCCCCAAGTCAACGTTGATCCTCCTGGTCCGCCACGGTCAGACCTCGACGACCGGCAAGGTGCTCCCCGGCCGGGCTGTGGGGCTGCATCTCAACCCCACAGGACGAGCGCAGGCCGCCGCCGTCGCCGAGCGCATCGCGCCCCTCGAGCCCACCGCCGTGTACGCAAGCCCGATGGAGCGGACCCAGGAGACGGCAGTGGCGATCGGCGAGCGGTGCCGCAGGAGGGTCCGCTCCCACGAGGGGCTCATCGAGTGCGAGTTCGGCAAGTGGACCGGCCGTCGTCTCAACGACCTCCGTCGCAAGCGCGAGTGGGCAGCGGTGCAGTCCCACCCGTCAGGTTTCCGCTTCCCCGCCGGCGAGTCGTTCGCCGAGATGCAGTCACGGATGGTCGACACGCTTGGTGCCCTGCATCGCCGTCACCAGGGCAAGACCGTCGTAGCCGTGTCCCACGCTGACCCGGTCAAGGCGGCGGCCTCGTGGGCGGTGGGCGCTCCGCTCGACCTGTTCCAGCGCATCGTGATCTCGCCGTGCTCGGTCACCGCCCTGCTCGTGGGAGCCCACGCTCCGATCGTCCTGGCCATCAACTCGCTCGGCGACCTCACCGAGCTCGCCCCCTCCTAGACCGAAGGATCCATGGGAACCGACGCCGACCTTCCCGACCTCGATGCCTTCACTGCCGGAACGGTGGGCGAGCCGGGTGCCCGCGTGTTCCACCTCCAGGCACGCGCCGGTGATGTCTCCGTCACCCTCAAGCTCGAGAAGCAGCAGGTGGCAGCGCTCGCTGATCACCTCGATTCGGCCCTGGCCGACATCGAGCTCCCTCCCCCCGACGACCTCCCCACCGATCTCGGATTCGAGATCGCCCAAGCGTTGTGGACGGTGGGCGAGCTGGCCATCGGTCACGATCCCGACATCGAGCGCTTCGTGATCGTTGCCTCGGAGTTGATCGAGGGCGAGACCGAGGACGAGGAGATAGCCATCGCCGCCGAGGCCGGCACCGCCCGATTCGGCCTGACCCACGTGCAGGCGGCAGCGTTCGTGGCCCATGCCCGTGCCGTCGTGGCCGGCGGTCGCCCGGCCTGCCGCTGGTGCGGGCGGCCGGTGAACCCCGAGGGTCACCGCTGCCCGCGGACGAACGGCCATGGCGTCGACCATTGACCTCCGGCGGCACCATCGACGTGCCTCCTGTTCCCGACGATCCCCTCGGGGTGCTGGAGCACGGGGCGGTGGACGTCTTGGGCCGCATGCCGTGGAGCAGCAATGCCACGCTGCTGGCCCGCGTCTGCCATGGCGACGTCGAGGTGCTGGCCGTCTACAAGCCGATCGGCGGCGAGCGCCCGCTCCGCGACTTCCCGCCCGGGCTCGGCCGGCGCGAGACGGCAGCCTTCGAGCTCGCCGAGCACGTCGGATGGCGGTTGGTGCCTCCCACCGTGCTCCGTGATGGCCCTCACGGTCCAGGCTCGTTCCAGCTGTTCCTCGACGCCGATCACACGGCCCACTACTTCACTGTGCGCGACGATCCTCATCACCGCCGGTGGCTGCTGCGCCTGACTCTGTTCGACCTGTTGTCGAACCAGACCGACCGCAAGGGCGGTCACATCCTGGCCGGCACCGACGGACGGCTGTGGGCCATCGACAACGGGCTCAGCTTCCACGTGGAGACGAAGGTGCGAACCGTGCTGTGGGACACGGCCGGCGAAGCGATCCCCGCCGACGACCTCGGCGACATGGCCGGCGTGGCTGAAGGGGATCTGCCCGACTCGTTCGATGATCTGCTCTCCGAAGGAGAACGCGCTCGCCTGGTGGCGCGAGCGGCGTCGATCTTGGCCGACCCGGTGTTCCCGGAGCCGCCCTGGGGTGATTACTCCTACCCGTGGCCGCTGGTGTGATCGAGCTGTCGTGGCCGTCGCCACTCCCCGACGACGCAGAGGTCGAATCCGCAGTGGAGCGGAACGATCCCGCCGAGATGTTGCGCTGGATCGACGGATGTTGCTCGGACCGGGCATGGGCTCGTCTGGCCGAGCTGCGCGACCGGTGCCTGGCGGCGGGCGAGCGCGGCCGTCAGCTCGGTGGGGTGGCCGCCCACGCCGAGTACCGGCTGGCCCTCGAAGCGCCGCCGGAGTGGGCCGCGGTGGTGTGCCGCGACGGACTCGGCCGGTTCACGCCCGGTCCGGTGCATGAGGTGGCGGCCAGCACCCACTCCTGGGCCGAGCTCGAGCCCCACCTCGCCGGCGGCACCGATTCGTCGTTGGTGGCCCACGAGCGTGTCGTCCGTGGTGAGGACCTCACCCACGTGACCCAGACCGCGCCGGCGTCAGAGCTTCCTCTCCGCCTCGGGCTGTGGGAGCCGGACTGGGCGGTGCCGACGTTCCGGCCCGATGGCGTCGTCGACCCGGCACCGGCGCTCCCGAAGCAGTGGACCGAGCTCGAGCTCGACCCCACGTCGATCGACGTCCAGCCCGATGCTGATGCCGACGACGCTCTGGCCCGGCTGGTTACCGCCTGGACCACCGAGTCGGAGGGCTCACTTCGATCGGTGTCGGTGGATGGTTCGGCTGCTGAAGCGCTCTACGCGCTCGACCCGGGCAAGACCATTCGGCTGGCCGAGGTGTCAGCGGCCGCCGCCCTGGCCCAGATCGGTTGGGCCGCCGCCGGCGGCGGCGCTCATGGCCGACGCCGAGGTGCGGCGGCGGGGCGGGCGGCCACGTGGTGGCTGGCAGCAACGCTGGCCGGGATGGCCGACGACTGGCCGCTCGACCCCGACGCTCTCGGTGAGGCGGTGCGGTCCATGCGGTGGTTCGTGTGGGACCGAGACGAACCTGACCACGGCTGGAACCTTCGAGTCGCGGTGGAGGACCCACTCGACGGTTTGGCCTGGGCATGGGAGGCCACCGATCACGCGGAGAACCCGAGGCGTCAGGCCCAGCGCCACGAGACGTAGAAGGCACCGTGGGCTCGACGCGACCGGCGCCGATTGGGGGAACCGGCGGGTGGCGCATCGAGCAGCCACCCTGGAGCAGATCGAGAACCTCGCATGGGGGTGCTGCAGCTCTCGCGGGGGGCTGTTGGGGGAACTGCTCCGGGGCAACCGTTCCACGGTGCCTGGTCACTGCATCGGCGGCATTTGCCGGGAGTTGAGCGTCCTGTTCGATGTCGCGAGACGGACCGATTCAGGCAACCGGGCCCAGCACCCGGTCGGTGTAGGCGTTGGTGAAGGTTCCGGTGGGGTCGACCTTGCGTCGCGCCGCCGCGAACGCGTCCCACATCGGGTAGCTGGGGGCAAGATCAGACGCGGTGCGAAAGTGGAGCTTGCCCCAGTGCGGGCGGCCACCCCGCTCGCGCATGATCGTCTCGACGCCACAGAAGTACTGCTCGACGGGCATGCCCCAGAACAGGTGAACCGCGATGTAGCAGGTGTCGCGGCCGTGGGCCGGGCTGAGCCAGAGGTCGTCAGCGGCGACGAACCGCACCTCGATCGGCACGTTGACCTTGAGGCCCGATCGGTCGATGAGCTGGCGGACGGCGGAGATGGCGCTCGCCGCCTCGGTGCGGGGGATGGCGTACTCCATCTCGTTGAAGTGAACGAGTCGGCGGGTGACGAAGACGCGATCGCTGCGTCCGACGTAGTCGCTGCGGCCCATCTGGCCGGTGGTGAAATCGGCCAGTCGTGGGATCTGCGAGGGGAACCGGCGCCCGAGCTTCCACACCGCGCCGAGCACCACGTTCTCCAGCACGATCTCGTTCATCAGCTGCTTGCGCTTGTTGGGGACCCGGGCCGGTTCGTCGGTGCGGTTGTTGCGCTTCGTCCAGGCGTAGGGGGTGTGAGGGAACCAGTGAAACTCGAAGTGGTCGTTGCCGTCGGCCTCCTCATCGAGCCGCTCCAGCAGGTCGTCGAGGTGCTCCTTCTGCTCGAGGGCACGGAGGTTGTACGCCGGAACGCACTGCAGAGTGAGCGTCGAGAGCATTCCGGCGGCTCCGATGCCGAGGCGGGCGGCCTCGAACACGTCGGCATCACGCTCGGCGTCGCAGTCGATGACGGTTCCGTCGGCAGCCACGACCCGTGCGCCGACCACGGCCGTGCTGAGGTTGCCGAGCTTGGACCCGGTGCCGTGTGTGCCGGTGGACACCGCGCCGGCGATCGTCTGGCGGTCTACGTCGCCCAGGTTGTGCATGGCCAGTCCCATGCCAGCCAGGGCTTCGTTCAGCTCGTAGAGGTGGATGCCGGCCTCGACGGTGACCCGGTTGGTGTCACGGTCGACGCCGAGGACATTGCGGTAGCGGTCGAGGCGGATGTGCACGTCGTCAGTGAGCGCGCAGCCGGTGAAGCTGTGACCGGCACCGGGGATCTTCACCCGGCCGCCACGTTCGGTCGCCGTGCCCACCGCCGCCGCCAGCTCGTCCTCCGATGACGGGTGGACGACCTCGTCAGGCTCGCATCGTTGGATGCGCGACCAATTGGTCCAGACGCTGGTGCTGCTCCCCCTGGCCACCGCAGCGACGTTACCGCTGCCGACGAGACCGGAGTCCCATCGCCGCCACAGCCACCAGCAGTAGAGCCGGAAGTCCCGCCGACGACGACAGGGGGAAGGACGGATCGGTGGGCACCGGGCTCGGCGAGGGCGCATCCTCGGTGGTCTCGTACTCGCCGACGAGGGGCAGACCGGAGCCCCCGAGCGGCTCGGGAGGGGTCGGACCGGTCGGATCCGGGTCCTCCATCGGGCTACCGCCCGGGCCGGCGTCGTCGGGATCGTGGAACGACGCCAGCACCTGGGTGGTCGGCCGGTTCACCCACTGCATCGATAGCACCGCGGCGGGCAGGAACAGGATCCGTTCGGCCGTGGGATCAGCATCCCACGACTCGAGCTCGCCGCCGAGAGTGGCCGCCGCCGCGTTGAGTGAGGCGACCACGGCGGCACGACACGACGTCTGGTCGCCGTCGATCCACCCGTCAGTCTCGTCAGTGGCCTCGTCGAAGCGGCCACCGCAGTAGGCGGTCGAGTGGGGGCTCCGGAGCCCATCCTCGTGGATGGAGGCGACGAGGTCGGCGGGCCCGGTGTCGGCCAGGAAGCCGTTGCCCAGCACCTGGGCCAGCGCCGTCCAGACATGGCCGTAGTAGCCACCCTGGTAGGCGGATCCGGCGGAGTTGGGTGCGTTGTCCCGGCCACCGCGGATGCGCCCGGCGACATCACCGAGCACGTGGTCGATCAGCGGGTTCCACCAGGCGTCCATGGCAGCCACCGCGGCACCATGGTCGTAGGAGCCATCGCCGTCCCCGTCACGGCGCAGCGCCCGGTAGTCCGGCGTCTCGCTGGCGACGCTCTTGTCGCGGACCCACTCTTCCAGGAGACCGACCATGTGGGTCGCGTCCGGAGTGAGACCGGTGAGGTCATCGCCGAGCACGGCCAGGGCGAGTGGAGCCACGAAGCGACCTCGTAGATCGGTGAGGCCGGCTTCCTCCATGATCTGGACGACCTCGGGCACCGACAGGTCGTTGCCTGCTGCTGCTTCGTCGACAATGCCCTCCTCCAGCAGCATCGACCGGTAGATCGAGTCGTAGTCCCACGACGCGTCGCTGGTCCCCCATCCCGGCGCCGGGCGGTTGTTCCACGACACGAGGTGATGTCGATCGACGCCCGTCGCCTCGTTCTGCGCCGGCACGTAGTGGGGGTGGGTCGTCATCTGCCGGTCGCGACGCCACTCGATGGAACCGTCAGGCAGGGGAACAGCGACGTCACCGGCGACGACGCCGGTGGCGTCGACGACGTCGTAGTCCCAGTCGTTGTCGACGTGACGGCCATCGACGGGGAAGTCGGGATGCTGATCGTCGGGGCGGAGGGGGTAGACGCCTCCGTGCACGTAGCCGATCTCGTCGGCACTGGCGTAGAGCCAGTTGGTCGAGAGGTTCATGGTCTCGGTCATGATGTCGACGTAGTCCTGCGCGGTGGTGGCCTCGTTGCGGTTGACACGGGCCATGGCCACGGCCGCATCGAGCTCCTTCATGTAGCTGGATCGCTTCTTGCTCACCGCCACCGGGACGCCACCGAGGTCACCGCGGGCGACCACGTTCCCATGCACGGTCCGCTCGACGAAGATGTCGGGCAGCTGCTTGGTGCCGGCCCGCACCCCCACCACGTCGGTGGCCGGCCGATGCAACCGGCGGTACATCGGAAGGCAGGACGCCTCGCCGTCACCGTCGTGGTCGTACAGGTAGTGATCAGACCGCTCGTCGGCGTCCGACCCGTCGGGCTCGCACAGGAAGTCGACGTAGGTATCGATCATGTCCGAGCCACCGGCGGTGGCGGTGAACGCGTAGTCCTGGGTGCGGCCGATGACGACCAGGGCGGTGAGGCCCGGGAAGCTGGCGCCGCGGGCGTGGATGGTGTCGCCGTGCAGCTCGTACTCGTTGAAGATCTGGGGCGAGAAGTAGCCTGCCTGGGGGCCGCCGATCATGATGGGGTTGCCGGACTCGGTGAGCGTGCCGTCGACGGCGAAGAAGTTGGACATCGACGACTCTCCGCCCGAAGAGAGGTCGACGACGACGGCCGGGGTCTCCAGCTTCAACCGGTCCCACTTGACCTCCGCCTCGTCGGCCAGCGACGAGACATCGGCCGCCAGCGCTGACAGGTCACCGCCGATCGAGGTCGGGTCGACGCCGAGGTCGCCGGACAGGAGATCCTCCAACAGCACCCCGAGGCCCGGTTGGCCGGCGGTGGGGGAGCCGATGTTGGCTCCGGTCAACTCCGGTACCTCGTGGTAGTCGAACGTGGTGTCGGTGTGGACCGGCCCGTCCTCGTTGTGGCGGTTCCGGAAGTCCTCGTAGACGGCCAGGCCCTCGGTGAGGCCGTAGCGGTCCTGGAGCGACAGCAGGGACGACAGGGCGCCGAGCTCGCCACCGCCGCCGGCACCGAAGAGCGCTCGCACGGTGCTTACCGCGGCGACGACGTCGGTGGTCGTGTAGGGGCCGGGGTAGTTCTGGTCGGTGAGCGAGAACAGGTCGGAGATTCCGGCGGGGTAGGGCACCTCTCCGCGCTGGGCCTCGGCAAGATATGCGTTGATTCCGTTCACGTACTCGTCCAGCCCCTCGACGATGTCGGTGCCTACTCCCTGACCCGGGGCATCGTCGTAGAGGGCGGGGAGACGGTCGATCTGGGCCTGGAACTCTGCTTCGGTGTAGCCGTAGAGGCGCACCATCTCGGCGTCGGCGAACCATGCCGGTCCGGTTTCGAGGAGGTCGAAGGCCTCGGCGCGACCGAGCGCTCTGAGCAGCTCGAAGATGGCGAGGCGGTCCTCCGCCATCGTGTAGCCGGCGCCGAAGAACATGCCGGCGTCGGTGTGACCGTAGATGTGAGGTACGCCCCACTTGCGGTCCCGCACCACCGTCACGTCAGCCCGGGGGTGATAGGTCCGTTCGGGATCGTCGACAGGACGGAAGCGGCCGTCCTTGAAGTGGTCACCCAGCACCCGGTCAGGCTCGTCGGCCAGCAACGGATAGGTCTGGACCAGGGTGTCATAGGCCTCGATCTCGCGGGTGGCATGGCGCGTGTCGGACCCCGGAGGGGTCACGGTGCCGGCAACGACCGCCGAGTCGGTGACCCGGGCGAGCACGTCGAGGGGGTCAGGCGGAGCCAGCTCCTGGACCTGGCCGCCGGCGGGGATGGCCGGAAAAGCAGCGACGACGGCCGAGGTGGCGATGAGCGCAAGGATGCGGCGGAGCAAGTCGGCGGAACGCATACTGATCGGTATTCCACGCCGATGGCGTCGACTCCTGCCCGGGTCCGACGTTGCTGCCCGCGCCGTCGTTCGATGCTGGGCTGAGACCTCAGCTCCGGGCGGCGAGGGCTTCGAGGAGAGCGGGCAGCACCTTGTGGACGTCGCCCACGATGCCGAGATCGGCGACCCCGAAGATGGGGGCCTCCTCGTCCTTGTTGATGGCGATGATGTTCTTGGAGCCCTTCATGCCGACGAGGTGCTGGGTGGCACCGGAGATCCCGGCCGCGATGTACACGGTGGGCTTGACGACCTTGCCGGTCTGACCAACCTGGTAGCTGTAGGGAACCCAGCCGGCGTCGACGATGGCCCGGGAGGCACCAGGAGCGCCCTTGAGCGCCTTGGCCAGCTGCTCGATCATCTCGTACTTGTCGGCCTCGCCCAGGCCACGGCCACCGGAGACAACGATGTCGGCCTCGTCGAGCTTGGGGCCCTCGGACTCCTCGACATGGGTGCCAGTCACCTTGGCCGCACCGGCGGTGCCGGTGTCGGGCACCGAGACGGTCTCCACCGTCGGGGCCGGGCCGCCGGTCGGCTCGACGGCGAATGACTTGGGCCGGAACAGAGCAAGACGGGGTGACTCACAGCGGAATGCGGTCTTGACGATCTTGGTTCCACCGAAGATCGCCGTCTCGCAGACGATGTCGTCCCCATTCACCTCGATGCCCACGTTGTTGGTGATGACCGGGCGGTCGATGGCGACGGAGAGGCGGGCGGCGACGTCGCGGCCGTCGTAGCTCTGCGGGAACATGATGAGATCGGGAGCGCCGGCGGCCATCGCCTCGGCCATCGCCGCGCCCACGGCAACGCCCTGGAGCGATCCGCCGAGATCGCCCGTGGCCTTGAGGGCGGTGGCGCCGTGGTTGCCGAGCGCGGCGGCAGCATCGGAGGCATCGCCTCCGATCCAGGCCACGACCTCCGTTGCACCAAGGGCCTTGGCCTCTCCGACCAGCTCGAGGGAGCCAGACGTCGCCGCGCCCCCGACGAGATCGCAATACACCCAGATGGTGTTCACAGACATGTGCCGGGCCTCCTCAGATGACCTTGAGCTCGTCGAGGAAGGCGACGATGCGCTCGTGCGCATCACCCTCGTCGACCACCTTCTCGCCGGCCTCGCGGGCCGCTGCTTCCTCGACCGCCACCGTTTCCTGCCGGCTGCCGGCAACACCCACGGCGCTGGCGTCGATGCCGAGATCGGCGATGCCGACCTCGTCGACGGGCTTCGACTTGGCCGCCATGATCCCCTTGAAGCTGGGGTAGCGGGGTTCGACCACGCCGGCAGTCACCGACACCACGGCGGGGAGTGGGCACTCGACCTCGTCGTAGCCCTCTTCGTTCTGGCGCCTGACCTTGACCAGGCCATCGGCGACCTCGATGTGCTTGGCGAACCCCACCGACGGAAGACCCATCACGGCGGCGATCTGCTCGGGAACGGTGCCGGTGTAACCGTCGGAAGACTCCGTGCCGGCCAGCACGAGGTCGTACTCGGTGCGCCCGATGGCCGCGGCGAGCACCTTGGCCGTACCGAGGGCATCGGTGCCGGCGAGCGCGTCATCGCTCACGAGCACCGCCTTGTTGGCCCCCATGGCCAGCGCGGTGCGCAGACCGCTCACCTCCTTGTTGGGCACCATCGAGACCAGCGTCACCTCACCACCACCGGCGGTGTCGACGAGCTGGAGTGCCATCTCCACGCCGTAGGAGTCGGATTCGTCGAGGATGAGCTTCTCGTTGCGGGACAGGGTGTTGTCGGGATCGAGCGACCCGGGGTTGGCGGGGTCAGGGATCTGCTTCACACAGACGACGACGTTCATGGCCGGGCATGCTCGCACCACCGGCCCGGGTCGGGCCAACCGAGGGGTACCCTTCCGATCCGTGGATCACGACGAGGTACACATCGAGGTGCCGTGTGACCCGGCCCTCGCCGGGCTCGTCACATCCGCTGCCCTCATCGCCGCTCGTCCCGTCGGTCCCGACCGTTCCACCGAGGCCGAGCTTGCCAACCTGATCGACGTGGGTTGGACCCGTCTGACCTCCGACGACGCCGGCTCGACGGTCCAGATCCGGCTCGGGCTGGGCGATCCCCTCCATGTCGAGGCGCGCCGCTCCGACGGGAGGGGGCCGGCCTTCTTGATCCGCGTGGCCGCCGAGTCAACCCGCCTGTACGACCAGATCTGATCGCCGTGCGCATCCTCCTCGTCGTCAACTCGTTGGCCTCATCGGTCACCGCCCGGGGCCGGGTGGTCATCCACAAGGCGCTGTCGGCGGACCACCAGGTGGATCTGGCCGAGACCTCCCGGCGCGGCCACGCCACCCGCCTTGCGCAGGGCGCCGCCACCCAGGGCTACGACGCCGTCGTGTGCCTCGGGGGCGATGGGACGCTGAATGAGACCGCGAACGGTCTCGCCAGAACCGACACCGCCCTCGCCGTTCTTCCGGGTGGGAGTACCAACGTGTTCGCCCGGAGCCTCGGTCTGCCCAACGACCCCATCGAAGCCACCGGCGCGCTGGTCGAGGCGCTGGGTCGCGATTCGATCGAATCAGTCGGCCTCGGATCAGTCAACGACCGGTACTTCCTGTTCCACGTCGGCGTCGGTTTCGATGCCGCCGTGGTGGCCCAGGTCGAAAGGCGGGCGGCGCTGAAGCGCTACGCCGGCCATCCGCTGTTCATCTTCGCCGCTTTCGACACCTGGCTCCGCCACTACGACCGCTCCACGCCACGATTCGCGGTGCACCACGACGACGGGCGTGTCGTCGACGACGCCTACTTCGCCATCGTGTTGAACAACAACCCCTACACCTACATCGGCAACCGGCCGTTCAACGTCGCTCCCGACGCGACACTCGACCGTCCCCTGGCCTCGGTGGTCATCCGCACGCTTTCGTTCGGCCCGTTCCTGGGTGTGGTGGCATCGGCGTTGGGGACCGGCGGCCGGTTCCGCAAGCACCGCCTGGTCGACTACACCGTCGACGAACGCGAGCTGAAGGTGTCGGGGTACGGCCCGATCCCCTACCAGGTCGACGGCGACTACCTCGGCGACACCGAAGTCCTGGCCTTCCGCCATGAACCCGACGCGCTGCGGCTTGTCCGCCCCTGACGCTTCGTTTGCGCAGCGCGCCCAGGGCGACGGCTACGCAAACGAAGCGACGCCCGCCCCCTGACCCTTGCCACGAGTTCGGGCCGGTTTCAGATGTCTTGCCCGAATTGGTTAGGTTGTGCAGACGCGAGCTCTTGCACCGCCCCGGGGGGAAACCGATGCCGAACCGACGCCGAATCCTGTCCAGCCTCATCGCCGTTGTCACCATGGCAACGTTGCTGGCGAGTCCGCTCCGCGGCGGCCAGGCGGTGGCCACCCCGGCACCGTGGACCTACTTCGACGTCACCGACGGAACGCTCATCGCCGCCGCGGTGCGCACCCCCGACGGCTGCACCCCCCAAGCCCCATGCCCCGTCCTGTTCCAGATGGACGGCTATGCCGCGGGAGGATCGCAGGGCATCAACCCCGAGTCCTACAACGACAACTACATCACCGTGTACGCGTCGGTGCGCGGCACAGGTTGCTCGGGCGGAGTGTTCAACCTCTTCGACTACCGCCACGCCGAAGACGGCCACGACATCATCACCAACCACTTGCCAGACCTTGCCGGATCCAACGGAGAGGTCGGCATCGTCGGGCACTCCTATCCTGGCCTCACCGGATGGCTCACCGCCGCCACCGACCCGCAGAACCTCAAGGCCATCGCCATCTCCGGTCTCATCGATGATCTGTACCGGGGCATCGTCTACCCCGGGGGAGTTCCGAACTACGGCTTCCCGGCCATCTGGACCGGCGCCTACCGGCCCGCGGTGGAGGTAGCTGGCAACGCCAGCCGAGTGGTCGAGGAGACCGTGTCTGCCGACGCCACCTGCCTCGCCAACATCGCCACCCGCAACACCGACGTCCCCGGCGCCGTCGAGTCAGTCCTCGAGAACCCAATCCTGAACGGCGCCACCACCATCGAGGACGGCAACTGGTGGCGCGACCACTCCACCATCACCCGCATCGGCGGGATTCAGCGCCCCATCCACATCACCCAGCAGTACGAGGACGAGCAGACAGGACCTCGCGGTGGCCACGTGCTGTTCGAGCGGCTCGGTGACCAGGTGCCCAAGCGCCTCGTGGTCACCAACGGCGTGCATGGCACGACCGGAGTCGGCCACGAAGACCGGGTTCGCTGGCTGGACTGCTGGATCCTCCACGACGGCGACGTGAGCGCATCGGCCACCGACCAGACGCCGTGCGCCGACATCCTCGATAGGGACCAGCGGGTCAACCTGTTCTTCGAGTCAACATCCAACTCGTCGCGTCCGCTATCGGAGGCGTTCGTGTCATCGGACTGGCCGCTCCCTCCCTCCGACGCCACTTGGACCCGCTACTTCCTCCGCGACGATGGCACGCTCTCGACCGTGCCTGGCGCCGGCGCACCGCGCTCCTACGTGCACACAACCGCGGGGCGTCACGTGACGGCCGACGCCGGCATGCAGTTCGGCAACGACGGGTTGGGGCAGGCCACGTTCTTCGACGGACCCGATCAGCTCGCATATGAGCTGGAAGTGACGGGTCAGGACCCACTGGTGGTGGCCGGACCGATCAACCTCACGCTCACTGCGTCGTCCACCGCGGCGAACACCGACTTCTTCGTCGACGTGCTCGACGTCGCTCCCGACGGCCGCATCTCCTACCTCCAGCGCGGCATGCAACGAGCGTCGCACCGAGCCGTCGATCCGTCCCCCGATCGCACCGACCACACGCCCGAGGGCGACATCTTCCGGGCGTGGCACCCCCACACCAACACCACGACCGCACTGTTGATCCCCGACCAGCCCGAACAACTCGAGATCGAGGTGTTCCCCTTGGGATGGATCTTCCGACCCGGCCACAAGCTGGTGATCCAGGTGCACGCACCCCCGCCCGCCGACCCGCTCTCGATCTACGCCTGGGTGTCGGGACTGCCGGCGGCAGTGAACACCGTGTACCACGCGCCGATGGACGGACTTGCCGCCTCGAGCGTCCTCATCCCCGTGATCAACGACCCGGCCGGCGTTCCGGGCGCCTTGAACGACCCGCCGGACTGCGTCGACATCGTGGGCGTGCCCTGCTTCAGCCCCCAACTGTCAGACCTGCCGAGCCTGTAGCGACCACCCCTGACCCTTCGTTTGCGCAGTGCACCCAGGGCGACGGCTACGCAAACGAAGCGACGCCCGTTCCCAACCCTTCGTTTGCGCAGTGCACCCAGGGCGACAGCTACGCAAACGAAGGGTCATCGTCAGGCGTCCGGGCGGTCGAGTGCGGCCCGGACGGCGGCGGGGTCGTCGCTGATGATCCCGTCGACGCCGAACGTCGCCAGCTCGCCCACCCGGTCGGGATCGTCGACGGTCCAGGCGTAGACGTCGAGCCCCACGCCATGCGCCAGGTCGACCAGCTCGGCGGTGACGAGCGGGTCGTGAGGGTGGAGGGCCACGTGGCACGAGGCAACGGCCGCCGCCACCTCGGCTCGGGCGTCGGCGATGTGAAGCATCAGCAGTCCTGTGCGCACAGCCTCGACATTCGACCGGATTGCGGCCAGCGCGTCAGGGTGGAACGACGAGATCCAGCACCGGTCGGCCTCGTCCAGCTCGACCAGCACCCGGGCGGCGTCGACCGCCGTGAGCCGGTGCGGATCGAAGCCGGGCTCGTGAGGCAGGTCCTTGGCTTCTACGTCGACCACACCCGAACAGGCGGCGATCGCCTCGCTGAGCGATGGCACGCTGGTGGGCAGGTCACCTGACATCGTCTCGCAGATGATGCGGCCGTCGCCGAGGAGCGGGTCGTGGACGACGACCAGCGCCCCATCTGCGGTGCGGCGAACGTCGAGCTCGACCCCATCGGCCCCGGCGCCGTCGGCCGCCTCGAAGGCGGCGACGGTGTTCTCGAGCGCTCCGGCCCGAACGCCACGGTGGGCAAGTACCAGAGGCCGACCCGGACCACGTTGCGTACGGCTTTCACCACGAAGAATCACAGGTTTCGACTCCGTGAAATAATGCTTGCAACTGTTCGCATGCGGGTCTACTGTGATCACGCCGCATGAGCAACATCTGTCGGTCGCACCGTGCGACCCGGCATGTGAACTTTTTCACAATAGCACCCTGGAGGACCCGTGGCACTCACCTGGAGCCGTACCCACGATTGGGACGTGGACGACTGGCGCGACACGGCGTCGTGCCGAGACACGGATCCTGATCTCTTCTTCCCGGTGGGCACGACCGGACCGGCCATCACCCAGATCGAGGCCGCCAAGGCCGTGTGCAACGAGTGCGAGTCCCAAGCCCAGTGCCTCGAGTTCGCCCTCGCCACGAACCAGGAGTCAGGCATCTGGGGTGGCACCTCCGAGGAGGAGCGCAAGCAGCTTCGCAAGCGCTGGCTGCGGGCCCAGTCCGCCTGACCACGCTGCTCACCAGACCGGCGCCTCCTTCCCGAAAGGAGGCGTTGTCGCGTCAGCCGTGGTCTCAGTCCGGATCCCGGTCGACCAGGCGATCGCTGCCGAGCGGCACCACGAGGTGCACCACGGTGCCCGACGGCATCCCGCGTTCCACGGTGAGCGTCCCCCCCAACTCCGAGGTCACCAGCGCCCGAACGATCGAGAGCCCGAGCCCGGTGGCATCCTCGATGCGAAACTCGTCAGGGATGCCGACCCCGGCATCGGCGACGCGCACGTGCAGGTCGACGTCCTCTCGACCGAGCGTGATGCTCACCAGCGGGTCATCTGGTCGCAGCTCATCGACCGGAAAGGCGTGATCGACCGCGTTCTGCAACAGCTCGGTGACCACCACGGCCAACGGCGTGGCCACATCCGCCGGCACCTTGCCCGCCTCGCCGATGACCTCGAAGCGGACCGGACGGTCGGGCGAGACCAGCCCCTCCTCTACCTCCCGCACCAGGGGACGAACGATGTCCTCGAACACGACGTCGTCGCCGGTGTCGCGCGACAGCGTCTCGTGCACGAGAGCAATCGATCGAATGCGCCGAACGGACTCCTCGATCGCTGCCTTCGCCTCCGGTGACGACAGCCGCCGACCCTGGAGCCGGAGCAACGAGGAGATGGTCTGGAGGTTGTTCTTCACCCGGTGGTGGATCTCGCGAATGGTGGCGTCCTTCGACAGCAGGAGCAGATCGCGACGGCGGACATCGGAGATGTCGCGCATGAGCACCACCGCGCCGCTGACCCGTCCGAGATCGAGCAGCGGGATGACCCGCATCAGGATCGTGACATCGTGATCCCGCTCAACGTCGGTGGTGACTGGCTGGCCGGTGCTGAACGCACCTCGCACTGCGTCGTCGGGCAGACCTACTTCCGACAATCGCATCCCTTCGGCGTTGGCGTGGACCCCGGCGCGGTGCAAGGAGGACACGGCATTGGGCGACGCATAGCTGACACGGGAGAACTCATCGAGGAGGACGACCCCGTCGCCGACACGAGGGGCGCCCTCCTCGCGCACCGGTTCGATCTCGAAGGGGAACTCACCAGCGACGATCATCCCGGCGAATCGATCGAAGATCTCGAGGTAGACGCGTTCGAGCTCGCCGGGCTCGCGACCGACCCACGGCGCCGCCTCCCGCGTCAGGAGGGCGACGCGCTCACCTCGGTAGCTGACAGGAACGCAACGAACGCTCGCTCGCGCCCGAAGCGCCGAGATGGTGATCTCGCCCTCCTCGATGCTGCCGCTGTTCCACGCCTTGGCCACCAGAGGACGTTCGACGTCGTCGACCACGCTGCCGACGTGATCGGTGCGGTAGAGGGTCTGGCTGGTTGACGGACGCCGCTGAGCCACCGTCACGAACCGGCCGGGAGCCGTCTCCATGGGCAGGAACAGCAACAGGTCGGCGAAGCAGAAGTCGGCCAGAAGATCCCACGACCGGATCAGGCGCTGGAGGTGCTTGATCGAGCCGGTGTCGAGGCTCGGTGCGTGCACGCGGGCGAGATCGGCGAGGCCGGCCATCAGCGGCGCCAGATCTCGTCGCCGAGAGCGAGCAAGCCACCCAGGTCATAGATGTCGTGCTCGAAGTAGGGCACGGTGGCCACCACATCGGGGGCACCGGCCAGCTCGGCACGCTGCTCGGCCTCCCGCATGGCGACGACCTGGAAGTTCGAGAAGCTGTCGCCCACCTCGGCCAGCACCCGGGCCAGGGCCGACGGCTCGACATCGACGCCGAGCTTCGGTGCGACACGGGATGCGATGTCGTCGGCCTGTTGGGAGAGCTGCTCAGCCACCACGGCTGCGCTGGTATCACGCAGATAGTCGGGCAGCACCTTGTTGAGCACCAGCGCCCCGAGGTGCAGGTCGCGCGCACCGAGCTGCTCGATGAAGAACTCGGCTTCGTGGAGCGGAGCCGCTTCCAACGTGCTGACGACCACGAATGTGGTTCGCTTGTCGCTCAGCACCCGGCTGACCGCCTCGGCCCGATCGACGAACCCGTCGTACATCGACTGGAACAGGATGAAGAACTCGGCGATGTCCTCGAGGAACTGGCTACCCAGGATGCGGTCGGCCACTTGGTAGAAGGGCCTGGACGCGGCGCTCACGAGCCGGCTGCGGTACGGCGCGATGAGCCAGCGAAGGAACCGGCTGCTGAAGAAGTCGGCCATCCGTTTCGGCGCCTCGAGGAAGTCGATGGCGTTGCGAGTGGGTGGCGTGTCGACGACGATCAGGTCGTAGTTCCCCTCGTGGTGGATCTCGTAGAGCCGCTCCATGGCGATGTAGTCGTGGCTCTGCACGAACCGACCGGTGATGTTGAGATAGAGCGGGTTGGCGAGGATGTCATCGCGGGTTGCCGGGTCGGGGGCGTGCCGCCCGACGAGGTCGTCCCAGCTGGCCTTGGTGTCAAGCATCGCCGCCCACAGCTCACCGCGGGGCCCGTGGCCGGTCGTCCGGAACTGGCCGGGCTCCACCCGCACCTCGGTGTTGCCGATGCTCTCGAGACCCAGGGCGTTGGCCAGCCGCCGCGCCGGGTCGACGGTGAGCACCAGCACCTTCCCGCCGAGGTGATTGGCCGCCTCGGCCGCCAACGCCGCCGCCGTCGTGGTCTTGCCCACGCCACCGGATCCGCAGGTGATGACGATCTCCTTGGCGGCCAGCAGCTGCTCGAGCGTCGCCGCGCTCTGGTTGCGGCCTGTGGCCATCAGTAACCCAGCTCCTCGCCCAGGCGGTCGGCCAGCTGATGGGTGGCTCGCAGGCCATGCGACCTCGCGAAGAGATACGGCAGGTACATGAGCGGTGCGCGATCGTCGATGCGCTCACGCAACACCGCCAGGTGCTCGGCGCGGCTGCGACGCAGCTCCACCGCCAGGCGTGCCGCGTCAAGCACCGGTTGGACGGGACCGTTGACGGCATCGGTGAGGGCAGCGACGCCAGCGGGTTCAGCCAATGTCTCGAACAGCGCCTCTTCGCTGCGACCGAACAGCTCAGGCAACACCCTGTTCACCACGATGGCAGCGAGATCGACGGGTGTGGTCGCCTCGAGACGGTCGACGAGCTCGGAGGTCTCGTTCACCGGCATCTCCTCGGGCGTGGTGACGATGACCAGGCCCGTTGTGGCGGCATCATGGAGGATCTTGACCATCCACTCGGTCTGGTTGCGAACCCGGCCGACCTGCACGAGCTCGTTGATGCTCTCGGGTGCCGTGAGCTGGCCGACGATGTGGCCGGTGGCGACGGCGTCGACAACGACGAGGTCGTAGGTCCCCTGCCTGACCTCGAACACGAACTTCCCGATGGTGAGGATCTCCTTGACGCCAGGGGCGGCATTGGCGACGAAGTCGAAGGTGCGGGCCAGCGGCCCGATGCGGGCCAGCAGAGGGATCTTGAGCTGGAGCGACAAGTACTCCTTCAGGCTCTCCTCGGTGTTCATCGACATGGCAAAGAGGTTGGGCTGGATCTCCCGCTCCTCGAACGTGGTGGTGCCGCACTCGAAGAAATCAGCGAGATTGCCCTTGGCATCGACCTCGCCGAGCAGCACTCGCTTCCCGCGCCGCGCCGCGAGCATGGCCAACGCCGCGCTCACGGTGGACTTCCCGACGCCGCCCTTCCCCGTGACGAAGACCAGCTTGCGGTCGAGCAGATCGACGGGCACTACTTGACGCCGAACCCGATCGCTCGGTCATCGTCGGGCGAACCCATCTCTATGTAGGCGACCTTGTCCGCGGGCACGCCGACCGTGCGACCGGACGCCTCGGTGAGCCAGACGGTGGCAGCGTCTCCACCGATGACCGAATCGATCTGCTCCTGCAGGGCATCGCGGTCGGTGTCGTCAGCCATCTCGAGGCTGAGCTCCTTGGCGGTGTAGATGACGCCGATGCGGACCTTCACGAGGGCCTCCTGGTCGCGGTCGAGTGGTCGCGGTCGAGCCGCCATCGTAGGCCGCGATTGACGCGCCGCCGCCGCTCACCTGACCTACGCTCCGCGCCGTGGTCGCCGCCCCCAACACTCCATCCGCATGACCGACCAGCCGCTCCGGGTGGTCGTCGTGGACGACGAACCCGATGTCCGCCTCCTGCTCCGGGTCGCCCTTCCTCAGCGGGGTATCGACGTCGTGGGCGAGGCCGGCGACGGCAACGCGGCGCTCGAGGTGTGCCGCGAGCACATGCCCGACGCCATCGTGCTGGATCTGCTCATGCCCATCGCCAGCGGGTTCGAAGCCATCCCTCGGCTCCAGGCCGAGATGCCCGGCATCCGCATCGTCGCCTACACCGCCGTTGCCGGCGAGTTCGTCCGCAGCGAGATGGACCGGCTGCGAGTGCCGCTGGTGCTCAAGGGGTCCGATGTCGGGCCGCTCATCGCGGCCCTGACCGCCAACGGCACCAGTTGACCTGACTGTCGGGTGCCGCCTCAGACGATCTTCAGCTCGGAGCGGTACACCCGCTTGGGCGGGTGGGCGTCGATCCACTCCGCCGTCTCCCGAATGGCCCGGGCAGCCGGATCGTCGGGCGCCACCGCGCTGACCGGCCGCCCGCTGTCGCCGCCTTCGCGCAGACCCATGGTGAGCGGGATCCGTCCGATCACCTCGGTGCCCAAGGTGTCGGCTAGAAGCTGCCCACCACCCTCGCCGAAGACCGGGTAGGCGGCACCGTCTGGTGTCGTGAACCCGGCCATGTTCTCGACGACGCCGAGCAGCTGGAGGTTGACCTTCCCCGCCATCACCCCGGCCCGCTGGGCCACCCGCTGGGACGCCGGCTGGGGAGTGGTCACCAGCAGCACCTCACCCCGGGGGAGGAAGCCGGCCAGGCTGATCGAGATGTCGCCGGTACCGGGCGGCAGGTCGACGAGGAGCACGTCGGGCTCGTCCCACCACACGTCGGTGAGGAACTGCTCGAGCGCCTTGTGCAGCATCGGACCCCGCCAGATCACCGCCTGGTCCTCCTCGGTGAAGAAGCCCATCGAGATGCACCGGACGCCATGAATCTCGGGCGGCACCAGCATGCGGTCGACGACGAAAGGCGGCCGCCGTATGCCGAGCATCGCAGGAACCGAGAAACCCCAGACGTCAGCATCGACCACAGCCACCCGCTTCCCCTGCTGGGCGAGGGCGACGGCGAGGTTGACGGTGAGCGTGCTCTTGCCGACACCGCCCTTCCCTGATGCCACGAGGATGCAGCGGGTCCGGTTGTCAGGGTCAGCGAAGCGTACGGCGCGCCCTTCGGCGTGGCCGTGAGCCTCGCTCTGGCCCGCGGTTGCACCCGGATCACCGATGAGCTGACGGCGCAACGCCTCCTGTTCCTCCTCGGAGAGCACGTCGGCGGTGACGGTGACAGCCTTGACGCCCTTGATGGCACCGACCTCGTCCTTGATGGCGGACTCGAGCCGCTCGGGGTCGGGGTAGGCGTGGCCGGGGTGGGCGATGGCCACCTCGATGCGCTTGCCTTCGCCGTGCACCGACCGGACAAGGCCGAGATCGATGATGTCGCGACGGAGCTGTGGCTCGATGACCCGGCGAAGGGCGGCGAGGACGTCTTCTTGGTCGAGGGCCACCGCTGCTCCGTGGTCGAGAGAATTACCCCTATCGAGATAGGTAGAATAATCGCGATGGCGTCTTCTCCCCCAGCCGAGCTCGATTCCGAGCGCTTTGCAGCGGCGGTCACCGCCATCACGCAGGCCTTTGGCGACCCCACCCGCCGCGCCATCTATCTGTTCGCCCACGAGCACGATTCCGGTGTCACCGCGTCGGCCGTCGCCACCGAGTTCGCACTCCACGCCAACGTGGCTCGCCACCATCTCGACAAGCTGGCCGCCGGCGGCTACCTCGAGGTCCACATCGCCCGCGACCGCGATTCGGGGGCCGGCCGGCCGTCCAAGCACTACTTCACCAGCGGCAGCCCCACCGGCATCGAGCTCCCCAAGGGCCGCGACGACCTCATCCTCCGACTGCTCGGCAAGGCGCTGGGCCGGCTGCCCCGCGCCGATGCCGAGGCCATCGCCGAGGAAACCGGTCTGGAGTACGGCCGCACCCTCGCCGATGCGATGTCTCCCGGCGACGCCCAGCGCTCGCTCAAGACGGCCATGTCAGCGGTGGCCGATGCCCTCACCGCCCACGGGTTCGCCGCCCACGCCGAGGCCCGCGGCAGCTCCCTGCAGATCGTGGCCGACCACTGCCCCTTCGGCACCACCGCCCAGCAGCACCCGGTCATCTGCGCCGTCGACCGGGGAATGGTCCGCGGCCTGCTCGACGGCCTCTACGGCGACACATCGCCGTCCACCGCGTCATCCCGGGCCCACGGCGACGAGACGTGCGTCACCGAATTCGGATGACCCGGCACTACCTCGACCACGCCTCCACCACCCCTCCCCGCCCCCAGGTCATCGACACGGTGACCGAGTGGCTCGGCCGGGTCGCGGACCCCGGACGGGTCCACACCGAGGGCCTCGAGGTTCGAGCAGCCATCGAGTCGGCTCGCGACTCCGTCGCCGCCCTGGTCGGGGCCCGCAACCGCGAGGTGGTGTTCTGCTCGGGAGCCACCGAGGCCGTAAACGCCGCGGTGTGGGGCGCGGCACAACGCCAGGACGGTCCCATAGTCGTCTCGGCGGTGGAGCACTCATGTGTGCGTGAAGCCGCCGAGCGGACCGGTCGTTGCCTGGTTCTCGGCGTCGACAGCGACGGCTGCGTCGATCTCGGTGCCCTCGACGACGCCCTGACCCACCAACCGGCTCTCGTGTGCGTGCAGTGGGCGAACCACGAGGTGGGCACTGTCCAGCCCATCGCCGAGGTGGCGGCGCGTTGTCAAGAAGCCGAGACGCTGCTGCTGGTCGACGCCGCGATGGCGGCAGGGCACATCCCGGTCACCTTCGACGGCATCGACCTGCTGGCCATCACCGCCCACAAGATCGGGGGGCCGCCCGGCATCGGTGCCCTGGTGGTGCGACGCGGCCTGCGACTTCCCCCGCTGCTCCTGGGCGGCGCTCAGGAACGAGCCCGGCGGGCGGGGCTCGAGAACGTGCCGGCCATCATGGGCTTCAGTGCCGCGGCCGAGCTGGCGGAGGTGCCGGCCACCGCCGAGACAGCCTTCACCTCCCGGCTCCGGACCGTCATCGGTGGCCTCGACGGGGTGAAAGCGTTCGGGCCGGACGACCCCGCCAAGCGGGTCTCCCACATCGCCTGCTTCGGCTTCGATGACGTCGACGCCGAGCCGGTGCTCGTCGGCCTGGACCGATCGGGGATCGCCGCCCACTCCGGTTCGTCGTGCAGCTCAGAGCTCATCGAGCCGTCTCCGGTGCTCGCCGCCATGGGCGCACCGGCCGACCGCTCCCTGCGGCTGTCGGTGGGATGGACCACCACCGACGCCGACATCGCCGCCGTCGAACAGGCCCTGCCCAAGGTGCTGGCCGGGCTGCGCGCTCTCCGATGATGGCGGCCCACAGCACTCCGCCGACTACCCTCCCGGCCCGATGTCTTGGTGGCTCATCCGTCATGCTCACGCCGGCGATCGCCACTCCTGGGGAGGCACCGATGCCGAGCGACCCCTGTCGGAGAAGGGGTGGCGTCAGTCGACCGCCATCGCCGACGCGCTCATGGGCGGTGATGATCCCATCACCACCGACGCGGTGCTGCTCTCGAGTCCGGTTGTTCGGTGCATCCAGACGCTGTCGCCCCTCGCCGAGCGACTGGGTACCTCGGTGATCCAAGCGGGTGCGCTGCTGGAGGGATCCCAGGGCGCCGGCGTAGCCGAGGTTCTCGTGGCGTACGGCGACCGGCCCGTGGTGCTGTCAAGCCACGGCGACGTGATCCCGTCACTGCTGGACCATCTGGGAAGTGCGGGCATGGTCAGGTCCGACGATGACCGGTGCCAGAAGGCATCGGTGTGGTTCGTGGACACAGTCGAGGGAGCCCCGGTGTCGGCCCACTACTTCCCGCCCCCGCCGCTCTGATCCGAATCGTCGGCGCCGGCCGGCTGAGAGCTGAGCCGCTCCAGCTCCTCGACCAGCGCCGCCACCTCAGGCACCATCGACGGCGGCGGGTCGTTGACCAAGAAGATGCGGGCATCGTCGAGCGCGCCGGCGATGTCGTCATCGTGGCGGAAGCGGATGAACGCCCGGAAGAAGCGGGCGTCGGGGTAGTCAGGATCGGTCGCCACCGCCTCGTTGACGAGGGCGCGCCCCTCTTCGACGAGGCCCGCCAGCACCAGCAGCCACCCCTTGTAGGCCAGCGCCTCCCGGTTGGTCGGGTCGAGCGCCAGCACCTCGTCGAATCGTTCCACCGCGGTGACGGCCTCGCCGCTCGCCATGGCCAGCCGTGCCCGAGCGAGCAGATCGTTGCTCGACTCGCGGATGGAGCCGGAGGCCACGTCACCGGGCGCCCGCTCCCCGGCGGACTGGGCCACCGCCCACCCCAATCCGAGGGCCGCCAGCACGATTGCCGCCATCACCACGATCCGGTTGACCGGCCGCCGGCGGCCCGACGCCCGCGTGGCTGCGAGGCGCGCTTCGCCGGCGCTGATGGAGCGGAGCACCGCCGCCGCCCGCGCCGTGTACTCCGCGTGGAGGGTGGTGTGGTCGTCGGGGTCGAGGTCGCCGGCGGCGAGCTCGCGGTCGAGATCCTCGAGGCTGGTCAGCAGGAAGTCTCGCTGCTCCTCGAGCGCAGCGAGCCGGTCGGGGTCCAGTCGACCGCCGCGCCCGAACGCCGACTCCCCGGTCACCGGCGCCGTCACCGGTGGTCGTCGACGCGCCGCGACCTGGCGGCGGCGACCAACGTCTCATCGGCGCTGGAGGCCACCGAGGGAGGCTCGGTCTGCCAGCGGCGCAGGGTCATGGCTACGGCTGCCAATGCGGCCGCCAGTCCGGCCACCGGAAGCACCCACACCAGACCGGCGAGTCCCGAGCGGGGCGGTGTCAGCAGGATGGACCGGCCGTGCACGCTGACCAGGTAGGCCCGGATCTCGTCGTCGGTCTGACCGTCGGCGATGCGCTCGTTGATCTCGCGGCGTATGGAGCGGGCGGTGGCGGCGTTGGACTCCAGCACCGATTGGCCGCGACATGTCGGGCACCGGATCGTCTCGGACAGATGGCGAGCCCGGTCGTCGGCGGTGGTGGCGTCGGGTTCGTCGAGAGCGGCGACGAGCAGCGCCCCCGAGGCGACGAGAGCGATCGCCACCCAGGTGAGCCGGCGGATGGTGGCGCTCACTGGTCGGCTCCTGTCGATCCGCCGCCCTGTTCGCGGCGTTCGGCCGAGGCGCCGGCTACCAGGGCCTCGAGGTCGTCGGCCACCACACCGCCGATGATCTTCGACACCACAAAGCCGTCCGGATCGACCAGGTAGGACTCGGGAACGCCGGCCACGCCGAACGACAGAGCGATGGATCCGTCGTCGACGACCACCGGCCAGTCACCGCCATGGCGGTCGAAGAAGCGACGCACGGCCGCTGGGTCGTCGTCGAACACCACGCTGACGACACGTGCGTCGCCCGTCACCCGGTGGCGCTGATCGAACTTGACCAGCTCGGGGTGCTCGATGACGCACGGCACGCACCAGGTGGCGAAGTAGTTCACCACAACCCACCGGCCCCGGAGGTCATCGAGATGGAAGTCGTCGCCGGTCACGGTGACGCCGTCGATGGGCGGGGCTGGGCGGCCGAGGAGCCGGCTGTCGCTGGCACGCTCACCGGCGGGCGCCCTCGTGGCCAGCACGCCGATGAGACCCAACAGCAGCACACCCACGATCACCGACACCCAACGGCCGAGGTTGCCGCTCGGGCGGGTGGGGGGGATCTGCCCCTCGAGCCCCGAGCCGGGCGACTCGTGGCGGGCGTCATCGGCGCCGTCGACCGGTGAGGTCACGCGTCACCCCCGGTCTGGGCGAGGACGGGCACCTCAGCGCGGGTCGCGGCCGGAGCGACGGACACTGGATCAGTGGGGAGGCGGCGCTGGCCGGGGACCGCGGCGAGGGCGGTGCCCACCACCATGACGATGCCACCGAACCACAGCCACGCCACCAGCGGGCCCACAAGCACCCCGATGACGACGGTGTGGTCGGGGTCGGAGATGTCGTCGGGCGCAGCCAGAAGGGTCAGGTACACGTCGTCGATGGCAGTGGTCCGCACCGAGGGCGTGCCGATGGCCTGGGTGCCGAACGGGAACCGCGTGAGGGCCGGTTCGAACACCCCGCCGCCGTCGACCTGCACCCGGGCCGAGAGCACCGTCTTCTGGTCGGTCCGGACCTCGGTGGCGCCGAGGTAGGTGACGGTGTGACCGGCGAGGGTGCCCGAATCGCCGATGCCGAGCCGCAGCTCGGTGCCGTGGGAGTAGCTGCCCGAGGCGGCCAGCGCCACGGCGACGAACACGACGCCGAGGTGCACGATCATGCCGCCGTTGGTGCGGCCGACGAGTCCCCGCAATCCCTGTTTCGACGTAGCGACCACGAGCTGGCGGATGGCCGCCCCCGCCGCGAAGGCACCCAGCCCGAAGGCGGCGATGGGGGCGAGGCCGCGATAGCCACCGAGCACCGGTATCACCATGGCCGCCACCGCAGCGCCGGCCGGAATGACCAGCCGTTGGTGCAGCAGGTCGCTGCTGGCCTTGCGCCACGGAAGTACGGGGGCCACCGCCATCAGGAACAGGATGGCCAGCCCGAGGGGAATGGCCATCCGGTCGAAGAACGGGCGGCCCACCGAGATCCGGTCGTCGTTGACGGCCTCGATCACCAGCGGGAACACGGTGCCCAGCAGCACCACGAAGGCGAAGCCGCCGAACAGCACGTTGTTGGCCAGGAACGATCCCTCGCGCGATGCCGGCGAGTCGATGCGTCCGGGGGCCCGGAGCCGATCGGCGCGCCAGCCGATGAGCCCCACCCCCACCACCACCACCAGGGCGAAGAAGCCGAGGATGGCCGGCCCGATGCCGGACTCGCTGAAGGCGTGGACCGAGTCGAGGACACCGGATCGAGTCAGGAAGGTGCCCAGGATGGTCAGCGAGAACGTGGCCACCAGCAGCGACAGGTTCCACACCCGCAGCATCCCCCGACGCTCCTGCACCATCGCCGAGTGCAGGTAGGCGGTTCCGGTGAGCCAGGGGAGGATCGACGCGTTCTCCACGGGGTCCCACGCCCAGAAGCCGCCCCATCCGAGCACCTCGTAGGACCACCACGCCCCCAACACGATGCCGAAGGTGAGGAAGCCCCAGGCGAACAGGGTCCAGCGGCGAGTCTCGGCCAGCCAGCCCTCGCCGACGCGCCCGGTGACGAGGGCGGCGATGGCGAAGGCGAACGGCACCGTGAAGCCCACGTAGCCGAGGTAGAGCATCGGTGGGTGCACGGCCATGAGCGGGTGGTTCTGGAGCAACGGGTTGGGTCCCGGCCCGTCCGTGGGGATCGGCCCGCTGATCGTCTCGAATGGGGCCGCCGGTCCGGCCATGAGAGCGAAGAAGAAGGCCGAGGTGACCAAGCCGACAAGCAATGCCCAGCCCACCATGCGGTCATCGAGACGGTGGCGGAAGCGCACCGTGACTGCGACCAGATAGCCGGAGAGCACGAGCGCCCACAGCAGGATCGAGCCCTCGAGCGCCGCCCACAGCGAAGCCACCGTGTAGAGCAGCGGGGTGCTGCGCGAGTGGTTCTGCGCCACGTACACGAGCGAGAAGTCGTGTCCCACCAGCGCCCGCTCCATGGCGATGGTCGCCAGGACCGCCCCGGCAAGGGCCAACAGCACATAGACGCGGCCGTTGCGGATCAATGACCGGCGCCTCGACCCGAGGCCGACCGCCAGGGTCACGACACCGGACACCGAAGCCAAGAGCCCCAGCGTCACTCCGGCGGTGCCGAGAGCGGCGTTCACTCCCCGGCGCCGCTCTCGGCCCTGGGAGCGGGCTCGGATCCGTTGTAGACCTCGACCCGATCCGGGTTGTCGGCCTGGTACTCGCTGGTGTGCTTCACCAGCATCCGATCGCTGTCGAACCAGTCGCCGAGATCGGACCAGCGGCCTTCGAGCACCACGGGGATGCCGGCCCCGAACAGCTCGGGTGGATCACCGCGGTGGTGCACCTCGACGCTGGCGCCGTCGTAGGCCACCTCGAACATCACGACACCGGAGGCATCGGTTGGCTCGTCGCCGACAACTGTCCCCTGGAGCCGAAACCGCCGGTCACCCAGCTCGTCTCGCTGGGCGACGGCGTCGTCGGCGTTGCGAAAGTACAGCGACGCGTTGGTGAGGCCCTGATAGACGACCACCGCCGCGGCGGCAAGCACCAGCAGCACCACGAGCATCTGCCACCGACCCGATCGTCGCCGACCGGATGGATGCTCGGGCGACGAGCGCGGCGTGAGATCAAGACCGTCGGAGCTCATCCCCACCGCCGTCGCTCCTCGGGCACGAGCCGGGACAGGGTCCGGCCGCGCCGGAGCGTTCGCCAGGTGAAGAGGGCGACCGAGCCGGCGACGACGCCCCAGCCGGTGAGCACGTAGGCGGCGTGGGTCATCGAGTGCTCCCGTGTCCAGCCAGATCGGCTTCGGCCCGCCGCTCGACGATGGCGCGATCGAGGCTCACCTCGTCGACCTGCCGCTGGAGCCAGGCGACCCGGAACCGGTGGGTGAGCAGCCAGGAGAACACCACGCCGCCCACCACCATCCCAGCGAAGAGCGTGAACAGCATCAGGTCGTCGATGGTGGGATCGAGCTTGGCCACGGTGGCGTCCTGGTGCAGTGTGTTCCACCAGTCGACCGAGTAGTGGACGATCATGGCGTTGGGTACCAGCAGCAACCCGAGGACCGCTGACCTTCGGGCCCGGGTGTCGGCCGATGCCGGCACCGAACGCAGTGCCAGGTAGCCGACCAGCAGCAGGAACAGCAGCGTGGTCGAGGTGAGGCGCGCGTCCCACGTCCAATACGCGCCCCAGGTCGGTCGACCCCACAACATCCCGGTGACGAGCGTCAGGGCCGCGAACAGTGTGGCGAGCTCGGCGGAGGCCTGGGCCAGGGTGTCCCACCCATCGGTGCGCTTGCGCAGCCACATCAACGACCCGAGGGCGCAGAGGCTGCAACCGGCGTACATCAGGATCGCCGACGGCACGTGGACGTACATCAGTCGCACGGAGTCTCCCTGCACCACGTCGGCGGGGCTCCACCACAGGCCCAGGGCAGCCAGGGCGGCCACGCCGGCCAGCGAGAGCCAGCCGAGTACCAGGGTGGCGCGGGAGCCGGTTCCGGCCGGGGCGATCGTGGTCATTGGTCCTCCAGGAGCACGCCATAGATCCCAGCTCCGGCGCCGGCGTAGAGCAGAGCGAGCACGACGAGCAACCCGGCCCACCCCCACCCGGCCTCGGGTGTCGAGTCGATGGCGGCCTCGGTGGCCGAGGTGGCGGCGATTAGCACGGGGGCCAGGACCGGCAGCAGCAGGAGGGGGAGCAGCGTCTCGCGCACCCGGACACTGGCCGCCAGGGCCCCGTAGGTGGCTCCGGCCGCCCCAAGCGCGACGGTGGCCGGGAGGGCGGCGGAGAGCAGCAGGGCCGGGGTGGCGAGCTGGACGTTGTAGAGCACGACGGTCCCGGCCGCCAGCACGATCTCCAGCCCCAGCAGCTGCACGACGATGGCCGCCGCCTTGCCGGCGAACACGGCGCGGGGTTCGAGCCCGGAGAGACGGAGCATGTCGCGAGTGCCGGCGTCGGTCTCGACGGCGTGAGCCCGGTTGGCCGCGAGCGTCGTGGACAACAGCACGGCCACCCAGAACAGACCGGGAGCGACGCGACCCAGCACCCCGCGCGAGGGATCGATGGCGAAGGCGAAGAGCACGAGGGTGAGCACGGCGAACGGGACCACCTGTGTGGTGGTCACCCGGCTGCGCCACTCGAGCCGAAGGTCCTTGGCGGCCACGATCCGAGCTTCAGCGAACAACGGGCACCTCGGCTGATCGGTACGGGGTTTTCGCCGGCCGGTGTACCGCCGCCGCGGCCGGGTTGCCCTCGGGCGGGTGGTCGTCGACCACGATCCCGCCGACAATCGTGACCTCGCGGGTGGCGACGCCCGCGGCCCGGTCGAGCTCGTGGGAGGCGAACAGCACTGTGGCACCAGCCGCGGCCGCCCGGCGAAGCAACTCGTCGACCAGGTCGCGGCCCGCCTCGTCCAAGCCGGCATGGGGCTCGTCGAGCAACCACAGCTCAGGACGGCGGGCCACCAGCGCGGCGAGAAGCGCCCGCTTCCGTTGCCCAGTCGACAGCTGGGCCACCGCCACGTCAGCGAGCCGGCCGTCGACCTCGAGGTGGGCCATGGCCTCGGCACCGGCCTCGGCGGCGACACCCGCGGCGCGGGTCCAGAAGGTCACGTTGCCGGCGACGGTCAGGTCGTCGTAGAGCCCCGCGCCCGTCCCGGCGTAGCCGACGCGGCGGCGGACCGAGCGGGGATCGGTCACCAGATCGTGGCCCAACACCTCGAGCGACCCGCTGGTGATGGGCACCAGACCGGCCGAGGCGCGCAGCAGTGTGGTCTTGCCGGCTCCGTTCGGCCCGCGCAGCAACACGATCTGGCCGGCCGCGACGTCGAGGTCGACGCCGGCGAGCGCCGGGAACCTCCCCAAGAGCGCGACCGCCTGGTGAAAGCGGACTGCGGGAGCCATGGGCAGCCAAAATCTACCGACGCACTGATCAGCGGCACAATGCAGCCCCTCGCCGGGTTCCCTCCCGGTGAACGGTCGACCACCATCTGTCGGCCGTGGTCGGTACCCTGCTTCTGTGACCGAACCCCCTCCTGCGCCTCCGTCGAGTCATCGGATGAGCGCACGCCGGGTGAGCGCACGCCGGGTGATCGGTGGGATCGGTCGGTTCCTCATCCTCATGGGCACGCTGGTGCTGCTCTTCGTCGCGTACCAGCTGTGGGGTACCGCCATCGCCGAGGCGCGATCGCAGAACAGCCTTCGGAGCGAGTTCGAGGCGACGCTGGGCGGTGAAGTCCCCGACGCAACCGCCATCACCTCCACCACGACGTCTTCCTCCACCACGTCCACCACCGAGGCTTCCGCCACCACGACCACCACCGTGCTACCGGTCGGGGCTCCTCCTCCGCCGGAGGGAGAGGCCCTGGCCGTGCTCCAGATCCCCAAGATCGGGCTCGACAAGGCCGTGGTCGAGGGGGTGGCGGTGTCGGACCTCAAGAAGGGGCCGGGGCACTATCCGGGTACGCCGCTTCCTGGCCAGCAGGGCAACGCCGGGCTGGCCGGTCACCGCACCACCTATGGCGCACCGTTCCACCGCCTCGACGAGCTCGAGACCGGCGATCCGATCCACGTCACCACGCTCGAGGGAACCTTCACCTACCGGGTGACCGAGCAGTTGATCGTGACCCCGGCCGATGTGTACGTGCTCGGCGACTACGGCGACAATCGTCTGACCCTGACCACCTGCAACCCGAAGTACAGCGCCCGCGAGCGGCTCATCGTGCATGCCGTGCTCGAGGGCGATCCGGTGGGAGTCGCTCCGGAGCCGGAGCCCGAACCCGATGAACCCGACGACGTCGACGAGCCGGTGATCCCCGGCCAGGACGACCCCGATGTTCCGGTCGACCAGCCCGACATCTCGGAGGTGGCGCACGGGTTCGATCTGGGTGGGGATCCCGCTGCTCGAGGACCAGCGGTGGCGTGGGGCCTACTGGCCGCCCTGGTGCTCGTCGGCGAGTGGGCGGCGGCCCGGTGGTGGCGCCGGTGGCCTTCCTACCTGGGGATCACGCCGGTGTTCCTCTTGGTGCTGTTCATGTTCTTCGAGAACTTCGCCCGCCTCCTGCCCGCCAACATCTGACGCCGCCGGCGTCGGCCCTACCCCTCAGCGGCCCTCGAAGCGCGGAGGTCGCTTCTCGCCGAACGCGGCGACGCCCTCGGCCACATCGGCGCTCGCCCACACCTGACGCCAGGCCCGCTGGAAAGGCGGGTCGGTGCCCACCTCGCGCTCCAGGCGGGCCAGACCCAGCTTGTGGGTGGCCATGGTGAGCGGAGCACGCTGGGCCAGCTCACCCGCCCACTCCTGCGCGGCGGCCAACGGATCGGTGGCGATCCGGTGGACGAACCCGACCCGTTGGGCGTCTTCACCGGTGAAGGTCTGCCCGCCCACCAACATGGCCCGGGCCGGGCCGAACCCCCAGTCGAGCGTCAGGCGCTGGATGGTCCAGTGGTCGACGGCGACGCCGAGGCGGTTGGCGGGGATCCCGAAGGTGGCGTCGGGCGCTGCCACCCGCAGGTCGCACACCGCGGCGAGCTGGGTTCCGGCTCCCAGGGCGGCGCCTCCCACGGCGGCGATCACCGGGATGGGGAGGTCCCGGATGGCGAACAGCACCTGGCGGAGTCGGGTGGCGAAGGCGATGTCCTCCAGGGTCGAGAGGTCGGCTCCGGCGCAGAAGTGGCCACCCGACCCGGTGAGCACCATCGCCCGGCATCGGCCGTCACCGGCTGGCGCCACCGATCCGATGGCCTCGAACAGACCGTCGAGCGCCTCACCATCGACGGCGTTGCGCCTCTTCGGACGATCGATGGCGATGGTGGAGACCGCTCCGTCGCTGGTGAGGTGGATCATCGACGCACGACCGTAGCGTCGGGCGCGTTGGGTCCACGGAGTCAGAGCCGACGCGCCCTACAGTTGGCAACCGATGTGGCTGTTCCTCCTCGCCGTCCTCGTCGGCATCGTGGTGGGCAAGCTGCGCAGCGGGGGGCTGGCCCATCTGGCCCTCGTCAGGGTCCGGTCACTGACCCTGCTCATCCTCGGCACGGCGCTGGCCATCGGCCCCGGAGTGCTCGGCTTCGGCGCCGGGTTCCTCCAGTGGAGCTCATTCGCTCTTCTCGCCATGTTCGGTGTCCGCAACCTGAGCCTGGTGGGCATGCCGATCTTCCTGCTCGGTCTCACCCTCAACTTCCTGCCCGTCGCCGCCAACGGTGGGATGCCGGTCCGCCAATCGGCGTTGGTCGGGGCCGGGCTCGCCACCCACGAGTCGGTCGATCAGCTCGACCTGGGGAGCCGCCGCCACTTGGCCACTCCCGGCGACTCGCTGATGCCTTTCGCCGACATCATTCCGGTGCCGTCGCTCAACGGCGTCTACAGCTTCGGTGACTTCGTCATGGCGATGGGGCTGGGCAACATCGTCGTCGCCGCCTCGCGGCCGCGCCGTCGCCGTGGCCGCCGCCTCGAGCCGTCGATGGATCCCTCGTTCGTCGCCGCCGCCCGAGCCGCGGCCAAGGCCCAGGCCGAGCGACGTGAGCTCCCGCCCGCCGCCGATCCCAAGACGTGGGACAGCGCCGCCGCCCACGCCGCGGAGCGGCTCCTGCTGTCCAACCCCGCGGCTCCGCCCACCGAGGCATCCGGCGGCGAACCCTCACCCTCCCCCGTCGTCGAGGCCGACGACGTCGCCGACTCGCCCGACTCGCCCACGGGAGAATCTCGGCGCGTCGCCTGACGCCCGCCCTGCCGCTGGAGTCGACCGTCCCCCGGGTGAGGCGGCATCGTTGAGCCTGTGCCGACGGTCGCGTTCGTGTCGTTCCGCCTCGGCGGAACCGATGGCGTCTCGGTGGTGGCCGCCACGTGGATGAGGGTGCTGGTCGGCCTCGGCTGGAAGGTGCGCACCGTTGCCGGCAGTGGGCCGGTAGACGTCGTGGTGCCCGGCCTAGAGATGGACGCCCACCGGCCGCCCGACACGGGCGCGCTGGCGGCCGCGTTGGGCGCCGTTGACCTCATCGTCGTCGAGAACCTCTGCTCGCTGCCGCTGAACCCCGGCGCCACCGCCGCGGTCGTCGATGTCACCCGCGGCCGCCCCGCCGTCATGCACCACCACGACCTTCCCTGGCAGCGCGAGAGGTTCGCCGCGGTGGAGGGCTGGCCGGCCACCGATCCGGCGTGGCGCCATGTCACCATCAACCAGCTCACCGCCGCCCAGCTGGCCGAGCGGGAGATCGAAGCCAGGGTGATCGGCAACGCCTTCGACACCGAGGCACTCCCCGGTGATCGAGCAGCGACGCGCCAGAGGCTCGGGCTGGGCGACCAGGACCGGCTGGTCCTCCACCCGGTGCGGGCGATCGAGCGCAAGGACGTCCCGGCGGCCGTGGCGCTCGCCGAACGCCTCGACGCCACCTACTGGCTGCTCGGTGAGCCCGAAGAGGACTACGCGCCGATCCTCGACGAGGTTCTCGGCCGCGCTCGGTGTCCGGTGCTCGCGGGGCGTCGAGGCATCGGGGTGGGCGACGCCTACGCCGCCTGCGACGTCGTGGCCTTCCCGTCCCGATGGGAGGGGTTCGGCAACCCCACCATCGAAAGCGCGATCCACCGTCGACCGCTGGCCGTCCGCCGCTACCCCGTCCTGGCCGAGATCGCGTCGTTCGGCTTCGAGTGGTTCGACGTCGACGACGAGGCGACGATGGACGGCCTCGAGGCCTGGCTCGAGCACCCCGACCGGACACTGCTCGACCACAACGCCGAGCTCGCCCGGCGCCACTTCTCGCTCGACCGGCTCAGGCTCGACCTCGCCGATCTCATCGGCGACATGGTCCCCACCGCCTCGCGAGGATGACGGAGATGACCGGGTTCAGCGATGACGATCCGGTGCTGGCCCGGCGGGCGAGGTACCGGCGGTGGTCGTCTGTGGGCCAGCGAGCGGGGATGATGCTCTACGGCGTTGCCCTGGTGACGCTGGTGATCGGGCTGTCCCGCGGCTTCACCGCGTCGTGGTCGTCGGCCACTGCGGCGGCGCTCATCGGCGGTTCGGTCATCCTCGCTCCCTCGATCCTGCTGGCCTACCTGGTACGGGGCGCCGAGCGGCACGAAGCAAGCGAGGCCATGCGGCCACGGCCCTGACGTACTCCGCCGAGGCGCGGGATCACCGAGGGACGAGCTTGGCGCGACGCCGACACCAGCTCAGGCGACACCCGATCAGATACCGGGTGGTTTGCAACCGTCGCGACCCGGTGGAAGCATGCGCCGACAACCGGTCGCTCAACAGGGGGAGCCCAACGTGCCCAAGGCCGCCGTCCTCAACGCATACGACACGCCGCTCGAGATCGCTGACCTCACCATTGACGAACCGCACGCCGGTGAGGTCAAGGTGCAGGTCGTCGCGTCGGGGGTGTGCCACTCCGATCTCTCGGTCAAGAACATGACCATGCCCCTGCCTCCGCCGCTGGTGCTGGGCCACGAGGGCGCCGGCATCGTCACCCAGGTCGGTGAGGGCGTGACCTCGGTGGCTGAAGGTGACCACGTCGTGATCTCGTGGGTGCCCCAGTGCGGCAACTGCTTCTACTGCAACCGCAACCAGAGCTACCTGTGCGAGTCGGGAATGCTCGGCATGATGAGCGGCGGCCTGACCGATGGCACCAAGCGCTTCCACCGGGGCGACACCGAGATCGGCCAGATGGCGTGCTCGGGCACCTTCTCGAGCGAGACGATCGTCCCCGAGACCGGTTGCGTGAAGATCCCCGACGGTGTCGATCTCAAGCACGGTGCCCTCATCGGCTGCGGCGTGCAGACGGGCGTCGGCGCGGCCATGAACACGGCGAACATCCGCCAAGGCGACACGGTGGCCGTCCTCGGTTGTGGCGGCGTCGGCCTCAACGTCGTCCAAGGCGCCAAGCTGGCCGGCGCCGAGCGCATCATCGCCATCGACATGATGGACAACAAGCTCCAGATGGCAACAAAGTTCGGAGCCACCGACACCGTCAACGCCGGTGACGGCAACGCGATCGACGCTGTCACCGGACTCACCGAGGGCCGCGGCGCCGACGTGGCGTTCGAGGTCATCGGTCTGAAGCCGACCATCGACCAGACCATCGCCATGACCCGCCGGGGCGGCGAAGCGGTGCTGGTCGGTGTGCCCAAGATGGACGTGCAGCTAGAGATGCTCGCAGGGCTCGGCATGGTGATGCCGGCCAAGACGGTCAAGGGGTGCTGGTACGGGTCGTCCAACGTGCAGAAGTTCGTTCCGGAGCTGCTCCAGCTGCACCGTGACGGCAAGCTGATGCTCGACGAGCTCATCAGCCGCACCATCACCATCGACGAGGTGAACGAGGCGTTCGACGCCATGGCGGGCGGCGAGGTCGCCCGCTCCATCATCGAGCACTGACGGGTGAGGGTGACCAGCCGCGAGGCCGTGCCCTAGGGCTCGGTCGGCTCGGTCGGTTCGGTCGCGTGGAAGTGGGTTCAGCCGTCGAGACGTGGAGGCAGCGAGCGCTTGAACCGCCTGCGGCGAACTCGGTTCGCCATGAGGCTGACTCCCACCCGTCGCGCGGGCAGGGGTCGAATGGGTTCCGCGGGACGACGCACCGCTGCCGACTGGTCCGCCGGACGACTCCTTGGGCGAGCTGTAGCCACGACCAAGATGTTCGCCAAGCCCGCCACTTCTCCTGCCCCGCTTCCCAACATGCTCAACTTGGACACCACTCGCCGTCGACGACCTCGCGACGAGTGGGTTCGTGGTCACGATTCGGAGCGCAGTGACGGGATAGGTTGCCGCTGATGGCCAGTCGCCTCTCTGCCGACGCTCGTCGCCGGCAGCTTCTGGACGTGGCCGCGTCCCACTTCGCGGGCCACGGGTTCCACGCCGCGTCGATGGCCGAGCTGGCCGATCTGGCCGGGGTCACCAAGCCGGTCGTCTACCAGCACTTCCGCTCCAAACGGGATCTCTACCGCGAAGTGGTCGAGGACTCGGGTCGCCGGCTGCTCGACGCCATCCTCGCTCGGACGGCAGCGGCGGCCGGACCTCGTGAGCAGGTCGAGGCTGGCTTCGAGGCGTACTTCCGCTTCGTGGACGAGCACCCCGATGCCTTCCACGTGCTGTTCGGCAGCGACGCCCGTCGGGATGGCGAGCTGCTGGCTGCGGTCGACGGGGTCGAGCGGGCCATCGCCGACACCATCGCCGGGCTCATCGAGGCAGGACTCGACGACGACCACCGCGTAACCCTCGGTCACGCCATCGTCGGGCTAGGCGAGGTCGTGGGACGGCGCTGGTTGGCTGGTGGACGCACCACCGATGCCGCCTCCATCGCCGCCGAGGTGGCGGACCTGGCCTGGAACGGGCTCCGCGGCGTCCACCCCCACGACCACCGCCCTCCCACAACTTGATGCTGCGGCACATCACTCCCGTCGCCGTGGCAGTCGCCCTCGTCGCCGGTAGCTGCGGCCAGCCCTCTGGACGGCTCGCACCCGAGACGCGTCCCTCGGTGCCGCCGCCCACCGAGACCATCGCGTCGTTCGCCGTCGAGGTCACGCTGGCGGTACGGGTGGGCGTGATGGGCGCCTGGATCGAAGCTCGAGGTGACCCGGTCGGCGGCACCATCAGGCGCGTCGGCTCCGACGGGCTGGCCGAGTTGACCCAGACCCTGTGGGGAGAGGCGGTGGGCGACGCCATCGGATCGGGATGGTCCGACCAGCTTGCCGAAGCGGCCCGACCGCACGACCCGACCCCCGACGACGCCGACGACGGCGACGACCGCGCCCCCCAGGGTGTCGCCGCCCTGGAGAGGATCCTGTCCGCCGCCGAAGCCGACGCTCTGGTGGGCGACATCGACGAGGCGTTGATGAAGGGCACCACCGCCACCGCAGACCTCGGTGAGGGGTTGCGCGAGGCGCTCGACGCTGCCGATGCTCTGGCCCGAGCCATCATCGACACCGCTCGAAAGCAGTTCATCACCGTCTTCGAGCCGATCGGAAGGGACACGGCGTCCCGTCAGCAGGCGATCGCCGGTGTGCTGTTCGACATTGCGGCCGTTGCCATCGTCGCACCGGGTGACCTGGCCATCGTCGACTCCCGCCCGTGGGTCGACGCGCTCTCGGCCACCCCCGAATCGGTCGAGGCCCTGGCCCGCGCCGTGGCGGGACTCGGCGACGCCACTCCCCTGGCGGTGTCGGCACTGCTCGTCTCCGCCGATGAGGGGCAGCGCTCACCGCCCGAGGGGATCGCCGATGATCTCGACACCCTCGCCGGCGCGGTCGACGGTGCCAGAGGCATCGATGTGTCCGGCGTGCTGGCCGTGACGCGGGCGATCGCCCCGGTGGTGTTGGCCGCCACAGCCAAAGCCGGGTGACGACGCTCGGCTACTCCTCGAGGCAGTCGGGCTGCTCGGCCAGGATCCAGTCGAACAGCGGCTGACCGCTGAACCAGCCCGCCACGTGGGTGCCGACCAGCCCATACACGTCCCGGGCGACATCGGGGGGGATCTCGGTGACGTCACCGGCGGCCATGGCCAGAAGCTCGGCCTGGCACGTGCGCTCCATGGTGACGAACCAGAACACGGCCTCCTCGACGCTGTGCCCGACGGTGATCAGGCCGTGGTTGGCCAGCACGGCAGCCTTCGTGTCGCCGACGGCGGCAGCGATGGCCTTGCCCTCGGCGATGTCGTCGGCCACGCCGCCATAGGCGGTGTGGATGCCGTGGTCGTCGTAGAAGATGCACGCGTCCTGGGTGAGCGGGCGGAGCTTGCGGTGGAGGGCGGAGAACGCCTTCCCGTAGACGCTGTGGGAGTGAGCAGCCGCCACCACGTCGGGGCGAGCGGCGTGCACCTGGGAGTGGATGGCGAAGGCGGCGGCGTTGAGCGGCCAGGTGCCCTCGATGATGTCGCCGGCATGGTTGACCAACATGAGGTCTTTCACCCGGATCTGCTTGAAGCTCATGCCAAACGGGTTGACCCAGAAGTGGTCGTGTTCGATCGGGTCCCGAGCGGTGATGTGGCCGGCAACGCCTTCATCGAAACCGAGCCGCCCGAAGATGCGGAAGGCGGCAGCCAGCCGCTGCTTGCGATGGGCCCGTTCCTCGGCCGGCTCGCGCTGCACCGCGAGGTTTGGGGGTAGCAGGTCGGACACGATTGCCTCCAGCGGTCGTTGAGCGGCACCCAGGGTACCGCGTGCGCGCCCTTGGGCTCAGTCCCGGCCGGCCAACGCACGACCAGCATCGCCGTGATTGTCCACCAGCCATCGGGTGAGCCCCTCGATGAGGGGTTCGGCAGGCATCCAGCCCCGGGCCACGATGCCGACCGAGTCCCTGTCTCGCAGCAGAAGCGTTGGAAAGCCCGTGATGCCCCACTGGTGGGCCTGAGCGAAGTCGCGCCAGGTCTCGCTGCGCACGGCCTCATCGCCGAGACCCGCGAGCATGGTCTCGGTGTCGAAGCCGATGCCGGCAACGGCCTCGGAGATCGCCACCGGGTTCGTCGGGTCGAGGGTTCCGGTGTAGAAGCCGCGTTGGATGAGCTCGAACACGTCGAGGGTCCGCTCCGGTTGCTGGCGGCGGGCGACGACCACCGCCATGTCCGCCGTCTCGGTGTCGTAGACGAAGCCGTCGGTGTCCAGCACGCGGTGGTCGAACGGCTGGCCGGTGGCATCGGCGACCTGGGTCCAGTGGTGGGCGAGGAAGTCGCGCATGGCGGCATCGAGCGGTTGGGCGCTCGGTCCCGGTCGGAGCCCGCCGACCATCACCCGGAGCGGGAGCTCAAAACCCGCCTCGAGTGCCCGCAACGCCGGGGCAAACCCCCAGCACCACGAGCACATGGGACCGCCCACATAGATGAGCTCGACGTCGGGCACCTCGGACACGACGGCCACGGTACCGGGCTGGGACGTGGCCCCGGTCGCCGGTCGTCTCAGATGCGCAGGATGATGGTCCGCTCGGTGTCGGCTCGGGGCGGGGGCAGCGCCACCGGCGTTCCGACCGCGTCCTCCTCGGCTCGCTCGGCTTGGCGCAGCAATCGCCAGATGCCGTTGCCGAACAGGTCGAGCTCCGTCGATGCGTAGCGCTCCCCGCCGAACCGCGCGATGCGCTCCGTCTGGTCGGCCAGGACCTTGATGTCCTGGCGGACGATCTGCTTGCCACGGGCCAACACGATCGGGCGGGCGACCACCGATGGGAGACGGGTCCAGTACCGGACGACGAACCACGCCCGCGTGCGCCGGGGGGCCACCGGGAGGTGGAGGATCGTGTTGACGATGTGGAGGAAGCCGCGGACCCCATACTCGATCTGGGCGATGGAGGGCAGGAAGAAGCGGTCCCAGTGGTCGAAGGTGAGCTGGGAGCCGTCCTTGCCTCGGATCGGTCCCAGCCCGACCGGCTCGCCCACGAACTGCACCTCGATGCCTCCGGCGATCTCCCGACGGGTGGCGGTGATGTCGCGTGGGTCGCCACCGCGGAAGATCCCCTTGTGGAGGAAGGCGGTGTGGGGGACGTCGAGCGCGTTCTCCAGCGATGCGTGCACCGTCGACTCGAGGAGGTAGTCGAAGACCACCTCGCCAGTGCTGCCCCGGTCGGTGCGGTGGGCTGCAGCGACATCGGGAAGGGGGAAGGGATCGCTGGTGGGTTCGCCGCCGGGATCGTCGGCGGGAACGCCCCACACCCACACGAACCCGTGTCGCTCGATCGCGTGGTGGGCACCGACCTGACGGGCAGGCGATGCCGGAGATCCGCCGTCACTTGCGAGGCCGGGGATGGCGGTGCAAGAGCCGGTCCCGTCGAATCGCCAGCCGTGATAACCGCACTCGAGGTCGCCGTGGCGATGGACCCGTCCCAGGCTGAGGGGCAGGTTGCGATGCGGACACCGGTCGAGAAGGGCGCGGGGATGTCCGGTGGCGTCGCGGAACACGGCCAGCGGTCGCTCCATCAACTCGACGGCGATGGGTCGCTTCGCGCCCAGGTCCTTGCTCTGGGCGACCGGGTACCACCACTGCCGCGGGAACGCGACGAGGTTCCGGGTGCCAGCCAGCGCCTCGTCGTCGGTGACGTCGCCGCTGGCCGTCCCACCGCGTTCGGACAGGTCGACCATGCGCGGAGGATAGATCCCCGCGCCCTTGCCGACCCCACGCGTCGATGTGGCGGGGAGTCACCCGCCCGTCCAAACATCTCCTCATCACGCTGGAGCGTGGGGCAAACTCCCGCCATGAGCACCCGTCACCCGACCACCGACCAGCTGGAGTCGAGATTGGACTCGGTCCGCGCCGCTCCGTCCGACACCGGTTGGCTCGCCCTGATCGTGCGGCGCCCGGCGGTTGACGAGCGCGAGCTGCTCGAGGAGGGCGAGCTGCACCCCGACCACGGGCTGGTGGGCGACACCTGGAAGGATCGAGGCAGCAGTCGAACGGAAGACGGGTCGGCCCACCCCGACACGCAGCTCAACGTCATGAACGCCCGGGCTGCCGCCATGGTCGCCGACAGCGATGACGTCGGTCGGTGGGCGCTGGCGGGCGACCAGCTCTACCTCGACTTCGACATCTCGGCGACCAACGCCCCGCCCGGCACCCGCCTCACCATCGGCGAGGCGATCATCGAGGTGACGGCGGAGAAGCACACGGGCTGCAAGAAGTTCTCCGCCCGGTTCGGCGCCGACGCCTGGCGGTTCGTCAACAGCGAGGTGGGCATGGAGCTCAAGCTGCGAGGCGTCAACGCCCGCGTCGTCCGGCCCGGCACCATCCGGCGTGGCGATGCCGTCCGCAAGGTGGTGGAGGGCGGATGATCCGCCCGCGCTACCAGTCCCGGAAGCGCGTTGGGTCGCCGCCCGGCTGACGTCGTGGTGGCAGCCGCGGTGGCGGGTCTGCTCAGCGGGCTGCCCTCCACCATGCACGCGCTGGCCACGGGCCGGTCCCCCCTCGCTGCCGCTCGCGCCGCGGGGGAGGTGGTCAGACGACCCGGGCTCCCCGGTGGGGTGGCGGCCCACGCCGTACTGTCGGTGCTGTGGGGTGCGGTGCTCGGCGTGCTGCTGCCCCGCCGCCGGACGGTGGCGTGGGGCGCGGTCGGTGGCGCGGCGATCGCCCTGCTGGACCTGACCATCGCCGCCCACCGCTACCCCCCCATCGCTGCCCTCCCCCGCGCCGGGCAGGTGGCCGACCACGTGGCGTTCGGCGCGTTGGTGGGCGCGGTGCTCAGCCGGCGGGATCGGTGGCACGTGGGCCTGTCCGCGTCGCACCGCGGCCGAGTAGAGCCGTCGTCGAGGAGGGACGCCGTCAGAGGCTGGCGAGGGCGCCGTCGAGGTGGCGCAACCTCTGCGAACCGGCGTCGGTGACCCATGCAGTGAGCAGCGACGGCGACGCCCCTGGCACCGAGGTGTCGACCTGGTACCAGCGCGCTTCGGTGCGATCGTCGTAGACGTCGAGGATGCAGTAGCCGTTGGCGTCCATGTCGACGTAGCGGATCCAGGGATTGTTGGCGATGAACGCTGCCTCGAACGCCGACGTCAGGGGATAGCCCTGGACCAGCGAGGCGAAGGGGGTGGTGGATATGGCGGGCGTGACGAGCTCGACGCCGACGGGGTCGTTGAGCGGGTCAGCGCCGGGAACGAGCTCGTTGGCCCACGAGGAGTGGATGTCGCCGGTGAGCACCACGTTGTTGGGGCCCTTGGCCAGCTCGTCGAACAGCCGGCTGCGAGCGGCGGTATAGCCATCCCATCCATCGCTGTTCCAGTAGACACCGCCGTCGGCCAGGCGCTGGCTGGGACCGCCTTCGATCTCGTGCACGAGCGGCACCTGCTTGCGCATGGCGCCGATGGCCTCGGGGGGCCCGCTCACCCGCCAGTGGGCGGTGAGGATTCCCTGGCCGAGCATCCGCCACGCCGCGCTGCGCTGGCGGGACGTCTCCAGCTCAGCAGCCAACCATGCTTCCTGCACCGAGCCGAGCATGGTGCGTTCAGGGTCGTCGTTTTCGGCGGTCGATTCCGCCGCGGCGTTCGAGACCTGCTGGTCGCGCTGGAGGCGGGTGTCGAGCATGACAAGGTCAACGAGGTCGCCGACCTGGAACGACCGCCAGATCTGCAGGTCGCCGTTGCTGTCAGGAGCCCCGACGCGCACCGGTTGGTACTCCGACCAGGCCCGCTGGGCCGCGGCTTTGCGCTCGGCCCAGGTGCCGGGGTCGGCGGGTGGGTTGTGGGCGTGGCTCCCGTCGCGCCACGCGTTGTCGGCCGACTCGTGATCGTCCCAGGTGGGGATCATCGGAGTCGACGCGTGGAGCGCCTGGAGGTCGGGGTCGGTCTTGTAGTGGGCGTATCGGGCCCGGTACTGGTCGAGCGTCACCGTCTCGACGTCCGCCTCGTGGGAACGGAGCGGGCCGGTCGGGCTCTCGTAGATGTAGTCGCCGAGGTGGACAACGACGTCGCATCCCGCATCCGCCAGCCCTCGATAGGCGTTGTAGTAGCCGTCGGTGTACTTGGCGCAGGAGGCGAGTCCGATGCGGAAGTGACCGGGGGAACCGGACGGCAGCGTCTTGGTGGAGCCGGTGATCGTCGCGCCGTCTGCACTGAACTCGTACGCATAGGCGGTGCCCGGTTCGAGGCCGGTGACGTCAACCTTGACCGTGTGGTCGGCGGAGTCACCGGTGGTGACGCTGCCGGCTGCCGCCTCGGTCTGGTCGGGGTTGAGCACTCGCCAGGCCACATCCGTCTCGACGCCCGCCGATGCCACGCGGGTCCACAACGTCACGCCGGTCTGGCTCGGGTCTCCCGACGCGAGCCCCTGGGGGAAGCTCGGGCTGCCGGCAGCGCGGGCCGGAAGGCGCCGGCCCAGCGACATGGCGACGCCGGCGGCGGCGCTCGCGGCCAGGAAGCGGCGACGGGAGAGACTGGTCCGAATCGTCACCATCGTCTTGTTCTCCTCGGGACCGGTCGAGTCCTGCTCGTCACCGGGTTGAGTGGCTACGTTTCCCTCATGGTCGACCACGAGCGGGTGCCCTACGACGAGTTCTCGATGTTCCACGAGAACGCGGCGGAGTACGGACTGGCGTTCGATGAGCCGCCGGTGGTGCGACGGGTCCACGTACCCGTCGATGGCGAGCGCCGGCTCTCGGCCCTCTGCTGGGGTCTGGGTGAACCGGAGATCGTGCTGCTGCACGGCGGCGCCCAGAACGCTCATACCTGGGACACCGTGGCTCTGGCCCTGCGCCCCCGCCCCCTGGTCGCCATCGACCTTCCCGGCCACGGGCACTCCGATGGCCCCGGCCCGGCCCAACGTGCCGGGGCTGCGGTCACCGGGGCCGCCACCGACGTCGCCGTCGTCATCGAGCACCTGGCGCCGCACGCTGCGGCTGTTGTCGGCATGTCGTTCGGGGGCCTGACCGCCATCGCCCTGGCCGGCATGGCTCCCCACCTGGTCCGCAAGCTCGTGCTGGTAGACATCGTGCCCGGGATCGAGCGGGACCACGCCCGCCACATCGTGGAGTTCGTGTCGGGTCCGCCGACCTTCGCCGGCTTCGATGAGTTGCTGGCGCGCACCATGAAGTTCAACCCGACTCGCAGCGAGTCCTCGCTCCGCCGGGGGATTCTCCACAACGCGGTCCAGCTCGACGACGGCACCTGGGTGTGGCGTCACTCCCGCTGGCGCCTCGACGAGGAGAGTCAGGTCAGTGGGCCAGCGGGAGTCGACGATGACAATGGTGGTGACACCATCTTCGAGGACCAGCTGGCCACGCTCGAGCGGATCGACGTGCCGATCCTGTTGGCCCGGGGGCTGCGCCAGGACTCGATTCTCCGTGACGAGGACGAGGCCGAGCTGCTGCGGCGCCAGCCCACAGCTCACGTGGTCCCCTTCGCCGACGCCGGACACAGCATCCAGGGCGACAGCCCCGTGCATCTGGCCGCGGTGATAGACGAATTCGCCCGCTGATTCCCTGTGGCCCCGACTCCGTCAGCGGGTAGCGGGATGGGCCGAGGCGGCGATGCCACTCAGGTCAACCCGAGAATGCCTCCTCAAAGGCTGCCAGCAGCTCGGGCGTGGACTTCGCACTGAAGCCGCACCCGTTCACCGTTCCGCCCTCGGCGGTGACGAGGTACTGCTCCCCAGCTTCGAACGTGACCCCATCGATCGAGACCATCTCGCCGGCCAATGTCGCCAGGACCACGGTGTCGGCGTCTCCGCCGGTGAACCAGCGGTCGACCGACAGCTCGACGGAGTCGCGGCCGACGTCGACGGCGGTGGCCTGGAACGCCATCGGCATGTCGGCCAAGATCGAGACGTCGAAGGCGAGGCACGACGCCATGACAGTGGATGGCCGGACAGCAAGATCGAGGCGGGAACCGGAGTCCGGATCGGCTCCGTCGGAGTCCCAGCTGACGACGAGACCGGTGATCGCCACGACCATCACGGCGCCGACCGCCACGGCCCATCGGAGTGGATTCGGAACTCGGATCTTGGGCAGGGACGGGTCCTGCTGTACAGACATGATGCGCTCCATTCGGGTTCGTGACGTTGATGCCGCTAGCGGCTCAGTGGGCACACCGGGGTGCATCGGATCGCTGTCGGTCAGGCGGGTTCGGAGTTCGTCGCTCATGGTTCGATGCTCTCGGTGTGTCCATGACCTAGGTGTCCGGGCGACCGGCGATCCTGACGGAGGAGCTCGGATTCCAGTCGCTTCTTCGCCCGGCTCAACCGTGCACTGACCGCATTCGGGGAGACGTCGAGCACGACGGCCATCTCACGTGGTTCGAGTCGCTCCCACGCCCACAGCCGCAGGAGCTCACGGTCCGATTCACGCATCCGGGAGAGCGCCCCGACCACCGCGTCATCTCCCGGCGCCACTTCGACCACGGCCGGCCATGAGTTCGACAAGATCCTCTCGACGAGCCGGCGTCGGCGGCCGGCGGCACGTCGCTGATTGGCGAGCACTCGCCGGGCCACACCGTAGGACCATGGGACCAGGGCGTCGGAGGGAACCGCGGGCAGCCGTCGCCAGATGGTCAACAGGACGTCATCGAGGGCTTCTTCGGCGTCCTCGGCTGACGCCCGTCGTCGGAGGTAGCGCTGGAGTGGCTCGTAGACCACGGCGCACGCCTCTTCGAAGTGGCGGCGACCGACCTGGGACTCCTCATTGGATGGATCAGGCTTCATCGCACGACGCGTCGTCAGCCCGTGGCGAGCCAGCGCCGCCCTGCGCGGTCGTCTGTCCAATCAGCTCTGCTCCCTGAGATCGTGCGGCCGTCCGGGACGAACGCAACCGGCTTCGACTGGTTGGACGTTGTCGCCCGGTCGGTGAGTTCCCAGAGATGTCGTCGCCGGCTTGGCGATCGGCGATCTCACCACATCCAGGTGGGAGGACTCGGGCGGGCTGACCGCCAGACGGGTAGCGCTCCAGACGGGTAGCGGTAGGCTCGGCCGCCGACCCATGAAGGAGGAGATCTCATGAGCGTCTACAAGGTGATCGAGCTGGTGGGCACCAGCGACAAGTCGTGGGAGGACGCCGCGGTGGGCGCGGTGAACCGGGCGCGGCAGAGCCTGCGTGATGTCAGAGTTGCCGAGGTCGTCGAGCAGGACCTCGACCTGAGCGACGGGGACTCGATCACCTACCGAACCAAGCTCCGGGTCTCCTTCAAGTACGAAGGCGAGTAGCCGCTGGCTCGGTGGGCCCGGGCACACTCGGGCCCACCGGCCTAGATCTGGCCTAGACCAAGTTGGCGGCCCCCGGGCCCACTCGAGGTCGGTGGCGATGAGGGTGACGATCAGCTCGACGTGACCTCGACCTCATAGGTCTGCCCCGCATGGCGGAGGCGGTCGGCCAGCGCGGTCCCCATCGCCGTCGCCGGGGTGAGGATTCCTGCCCGCGGCGGCAACCGCTCGCGGTCGAGCGCCAGGCAGAGCGCGCTCTCGCCGAGCATGACCGAGGTGGCGGCATAGCCGGGATCACCCGGCGCCGCCACGTGACAGACGTAGTGCCGCCCAGTCGAGGTCCGGGTGTGGATGTCGATCGTGAAGAAGCCTCTGGCCCTTGCCCGCTCACTCGGACCCTCCCCCGGCGCAGGGAGGAACCGGTCGAGCAGGGCCCGGCTGGGACGGAAGCCGATCGCCCCTACCAAAGCACCGATCCCACCAGCCAGGGCAAGTGCCTTGGCCCGGCCAGTGATCCCCGGACCGGTGGCCATCACCTCGCGGTACCGAAAGCGACGCCCGTACGCCCAGTCCAGGAGGGCGTTGCTGCGCCGAACGACGCGGGTGTTGATCGCGGCCATCACGAACGGGGCGAGCCAGGTCCCGAGCGCCGGGTCGTGTACCGGCGACCGCACGTCCGATTCGGGACCGAGATCCGGCTCCGCGGCGCGCTCGGGGCTCAGGGCGTAGGGGTGCTCAGCCACCCTCCGCAGCTCGGGATCGGCGCGGACGTCGTCGATCATGCCCTTCATCGAGGCGATGGTGCCCCCGCTCGGGCGTCCCTTGAGTGCGATGACGGCGTAGGTCGTCTCCTCAAGGTCGCCGGCTTCGTCGGCGCTGGCCGCCTGGTGCAGCAGGAAGACCCCGAGGTCAGAGGGGATGGAGTCGAATCCACACGAGTGCACGATGCGGGCACCGCTGGCCTGCGCCGCCTTGTGGAACCGATCGATGGTCTCGCGGATGAACAGGACCTCGCCGGTCAGATCGACGTAGTCGGTTCCGGCGTTGGCGCACGCCTCGACGAGCGGGAGGCCGTACTGCCGATATGGACCCACCGTGGTGGCGACCACCCGGGCCCGTTCGGCCAGCGACTGCATCGCCGCGGCATCGGTGGAGTCGGCGATGACCAGTGGCCAGTCCCCCGCCCGGCCGCCTACCTCGGACCGCACCCCCTCGAGCCTGGCCTGGGACCGACCGGCCAGAGCGATGGCGACGCCGTCGGGGGCGTGTCGTGCCAGGTAGTCGGCGGTGAGCTTCCCCACGAATCCCGTGGCCCCGAACACGATGATGTCGAACTCTCGGTGATCGGTCACACCCCGAACGCTAGCCATCCGACGAGGTCGGCGGCCGTCCCCGACGCCCGGCGACCTCGTCGTTGGATCCCGCTGATTCCGGCTCGGCTTCGTTGACCTAGCGATGCTGGGTCAACGGCTACGTCAACCAAGCCAATGCCGCGCGGCCGCCTTCGTTGTCACCGCGATGGGGGGTGA
>Ga0214471_10000271_pt1 | contig 47266 bp, 49 predicted proteins | sample RVTome_5_FD_207665 | JGI IMG/M metagenome (GOLD analysis project Ga0214471, IMG submission 207665) | Soil microbial communities from uranium-contaminated site in the Upper Colorado River Basin, Wyoming, United States - RVT142D155 | ecosystem: Environmental > Terrestrial > Soil > Contaminated >... | reverse complement strand
CATCTGTCGGAATGACGGAGCTCGAGTCCACCCGGATGCATCGAGCGTTGGAGACCGAGCTGGGGCTCGCAACCGAGTCACGCCAGATCGCCTCGCGGCGTGTCGTCAACTGGAATCGATGGCTGGCCGTCGGGGCGGCGGCCGCGGTGCTCGTCGGGGTCGTGGCGGTGGCGCCGAGTCTCGACCTCATCGGCAGCGGCGACTCGGGCGACACGGCTGCCCTGCAGGAGTCGTCGGCGGGAGCCGACGAGGAGACACCGGCCGGCGACACGGCGGACGCAGCCGTGACCACCGCAGCACCTTCGATGGCGATGTCGACGGCTGTCGCTTACTCCTCGGACGACCTCCCCGAGCTGTGGGAGCGTCTCACCGAGCCTGCCGATCCAGAACCGGCAGGCGTCCAGAGCGCAGAGGACGGCGCCACCCCGGCGTGCGGCGACGCCCACCGCCGTTCGGTCGCCGACTCAGCCTTCGTCGTAGCGTCGCAAGCGGCTCGCTACGAGGATCAGGACGTGGAGCTCGTCGGCTATCAGACAGACGACGCCCCCGTCCTCGTCGTGTACGAGTCCGGGACCTGCAAGGTCATCACGACGTACACCGACACAGACTGACACGGCTCACCTCCGGCGGCGCGCCGCCGAGCGCACTTCTCTGCTCCTCGGCGACCCAACTAGGGACGGTTCCGAACAAACACCACGGACCGACCTGCTCCTCGGCGACCCAACTAGGGACGGTTCCGAACAAATACCACGGACCGACCCGGCCACCACAAAGTCACAGCTCACAGCAAGGGCCGGCTCGATTGGCACTTGTTCGGCACCCCACGATTGGGTCACCGAGAAGCGGTACGACGCCCGCCGGCACCAGGACCCATCCCCCAACCAGCCCCCTCAGCCCACGCCGCCGAGCGCGCTTCTCTGCTCCTCGGCGACCCAACTAGTCTCCTCGGCCATGGACGACTATCCGGTCAGGGTGGCTGATCTGCTCGAGCGGATCGCGGCGCGGATCAGGTCGATGACCGTCGACCGGGCGGTGCGCTGGGTGACGTGGGCGGCGCTCGGGATCCTCCTGGCGACCATGGTGGTCATCGCCTTCGTGCTGCTCCTCGTATCGCTGCTGCGCTTCCTCGGTGAGCTGATCGGGTACGAGGTGGCGTACGCCGCTGTCGGAGGAATCTTCGTGTTGGTCGGCATGTTCCTGTGGAGCATGCGAAAGCCGAGGCCTGCTGAATGAGGAGAGATGTCTGAGAAGCTGGTGATCATCGGTTCGGGCCCAGCGGGGCTCACCGCGGCGGTGTACGCCGCCCGGGCGGACCTCTCTCCACTCATGATCGAGGGATTCGAACGCGGCGGGCAGCTCATGCTGACCACGGACGTCGAGAACTACCCCGGCTTCCCCGACGGGATCATGGGACCTGATCTGATGGACCACTTCCGCAAACAGGCGGAGCGCTTCGGGACGCGGATCCTCAGCTCCGACGTGACCCGCGTCGATTTCAGCGAGCACCCGTTCCGGGTCTGGGTCGGCGAGGACCTCCACGAAGCGGAGACGGTCGTGATCGCGACCGGCGCCTCGGCCAGATGGCTCGGGCTGCCCAACGAGACGAGGCTGCGTGGACACGGGGTGTCGGCGTGTGCCACGTGCGATGGGTTCTTCTTCCGCGACAAGCCCATCGCCGTCATCGGCGGCGGGGACAGCGCCATGGAAGAGGCGCTCTTCCTGACGAAGTTCGGATCACGGGTGACCGTCATCCACCGTCGCCACGAGTTCCGAGCCTCGAAGATCATGGCGCATCGAGTGATGGACCACCCGAAGATCGACGTCATGTGGGACACGGTCGTCGAGGACGTCGAAGGCGAGCAGGCGGTCTCGGCTCTCATCCTGCGAGATGTGAGCTCCGGCGAGACGAGCAAGCTGGACGTCGAGGGCGTTTTCGTCGCCATCGGCCACGACCCGAACACGCAAGTCTTTCGGGGCCAACTCGAGCTCGACGCCGCCGGCTACATCGTCACAGCCCCCGGAACCACGCGCACGTCCGTCGAGGGCGTCTTCGCGGCAGGCGACGTCGTCGACCACATCTACCGCCAAGCGGTGACGGCGGCCGGAATGGGCTGCATGGCAGCGATCGACTCCGAGCGGTGGCTCGAAGCCAGACACGGCTGACCGGGGTCAGGAATGCCCATGTCTCGACGACGGTTGTGGCGGGCGAAACGACAGACCACAATCCAACGCTCTGCCGAGCGTTGAGGTATCCACAGGAGGTGGAGGCCGCCAGGCCGAGCTCATGAGTGAGAACACGATCACGGCTCACGACCAGAACTTCGAAGATGTGATCGGGAGCGACACCCCGGTCCTCGTCGACTTCTGGGCCGAATGGTGCGGACCGTGCAAGATGATGAACGGGCCCCTCAACGACCTGGCCTCAGAGCAGGCCGGCAAGCTGTCCGTGGCCAAGCTCAACGTCGACGAGAACCAGCAGACCGCGATGAACTACGACGTGATGAGCATCCCGACGATGATCGTGTTCCAAAAGGGCGAGATGAAGAAGCGTCTCGTCGGCGCCCGGTCGAAGCACCAGCTCGAGCACGAGCTCGCCGAGTTCATCGGCTGATTCCTCGGCGGCTCGTCGAACAGCCTGCCCAACCCACACCGAGCGTAACGACGTCCGTGCCGATCGAGCCGAGGAACGGCGATGTGGCACGATGGTCCCCATGAGGCTCTACCGCTTCGGAGACGAGGGTGAGCCGGTCCGCGACATCCAGGACCGGCTCCTCGCGTTGGGCCACGACGCAGCGTCCGACGCCGCCGGACTCTTCGACACGGCCACCGAACGGGCTGTCAAATCATTCCAGACAGCTCGCGGCTTGGCCGTGGACGGAATCGTCGGTCCCGACACCTGGAGGGCCCTCGTCGCAGCCGGGTACCGACTCGGCGACCGCATGTTGTATCGGCGCGTCCCGATGATGCGGGGCGACGACGTCGCCGAGTTGCAGAGGCGCCTCAACTCGCTCGGCTTCGAGTCCGGGAAGGTCGACGGGGTGTTCGGTTCCGAGACGCTACGTGCGGTGCTCGAGTTCCAGTCGAACCGAAGGCTCCCGGAGGACGGGATCGCCGGACGCGAGGTGGCCCTCGAGCTCGACTTGATGGTGAGGGCCACGAGAAAGCCGGGACGCGAGCTTGTCCGCGAGCGGCAGTGGCTGCTCGCGCTTCCCCACCATCTCGTCGGACAGCGGGTGTACGTCGACCCTGCCTGTCGTAACGACGAGGAGGCCGCGGCGACGTGGGAGGCGGCTCGATTCCTGGCGACGATCATCCAAGATCTAGGAGCCATCCCGGTTCTCTCGAGAAGCGTCGACACCCACCCACCCGATCGGGTCCGAGCAGGCCGTGCCAATCGACTCGGTGTCGACTTCGTCGTCGGTTTCGCGCTGGCGTCGGACGGAGCACCCGGCGTCTACCACTACGCCTCGGAGCACGGAGTGTCCACCGGTGGGGCGGCTCTGGCCAGGGCAGTCGCCTCGGTCACCGGCCTCGCAGCCGCCGGAAGAGCAACCGCAATCCTCCGTGAAACCCGTAGCCCTGCAGTCGTGATCGCCAGCGACGAGATGGATGCCGCCCTCGGAGGAAAGGTGGCCCAGGCGCTCATCAATCTGTTCGCCGACCAGGAGCAGCGCGTGGAGCCGCCGGTCAGGTGAACAGGTGGCGGTAGATCCGCTCGAGGTCGTCGAGCCCTGAGAACCTCACGACCACCTTGCCGCCCCGCGCGCCCACGTCGATCGACACCTTCGTGCTCAGCCGCTCGGCGAGACGCTGTTCGAGCTCGATGATCGCGGCAGGGCGGACCTCCTTGGGGCGGGTCGTCCTCGTCGCCGGTGTCCTGGCGCGCACCGACTCCTCGATCTGGCGGACGGACCATCCCTCGGCCGCCGCCCTCTCCGCGAGGTGCACCGCGTACGCCTCGTCATCGAGGCCGAGGAGCGCCCTGACGTGACCCGTGGAAAGCTCGCCGCGCTCGAGCATCCCTTGTAGAGGAGCCGGCAGCTGAAGGAGTCGAACCATGTTCGTGACGGCACTGCGGCTCTTCCCCACCCTGGCGGCGACGTCCTCGTGGGTGAGCCCGTGGTCGTCGAGCAGTTGCTGGTACGCCGAGGCCTCCTCGAGCGGAGAGAGGTCCTCCCGCTGCAGGTTCTCGATGAGCGCCTCGGTGAGGTTCGACCCGCCGTCTCGCTGTTGGCGGACAACCATGGGAATCTCATCCAGGCCAGCCAATCGAGCCGCCCTGAGGCGCCTCTCCCCCGCCACCAGCACATAGGTTCCGCCCTCTTCCGGCCGGACCACGATCGGTTGAAGCACGCCCACCTCTCGGATCGAGGCGGCCAGCGCCATGAGGCCCTCCTCCGGCAATTGGCGCCTCGGCTGGTCGGGGTTCGGCAGGACGGCGTCGAGAGCCACCATGCTGTGGCCGTGATCGGTTCGATCGACGGGGATGAGGGCATCGAGCCCACGCCCCAGACCGCTCTTACGTGGTGCCATGCCGCCTCCTGAACTCTCGTGCCAGCTCACGGTACGCGATCGCGCCGCGAGACATCGGATCGAAGGCCTCGATGGGCTCACCGTAGGACGGCGCCTCCGACAGCCTCACGGTCCGCGGAATGATCGTGCGGTACGTCATGTCTCCGAAGTGGTTGCGGACCTGTTCGACGACGTCCGACGACAGCGTCGTCCTGCCGTCGAACATCGTGAGGACCACTCCCTCGACCGTGAGCTTGGGATTGAGGTTCGAGGTCACGAGTTGGATGTTGCGCATGAGTTGGCTGACCCCTTCGAGGGCGTAGTACTCGCACTGGATGGGGATGAGGACTTCCTCAGCCGCTGCCAGGCCGTTCACTGTCAGTAGACCGAGGGATGGGGGACAGTCGACGAGAACGAAGTCGAAGTCGCCGCGGATCTTCTGCAGGGCGTTGGCGAGCCGCATCTCGCGAGAGAACATCGAGACGAGCTCGATCTCGGCGCCGGCCAACTCGATCGTGGCCGGAACGAGGAGCAGGTCGCGCACCGAGGTGGGCTCGAGCACTTCGTCGACGGCGATGCCGTCGACGAGAACCTCGTAGGTCGACGAGTTTATCGTGCTTCGATCGATGCCGAGGCCGGAGGTCGTGTTCCCTTGAGGGTCGAGATCCACGAGGAGCACGCGTTCGCCCTGGAAGGCGAGGCTGGCGCCGAGGTTGATCGTCGTCGTCGACTTTCCGACTCCGCCCTTCTGATTGGCGATGGCAACGATGCGCGTCGCTCGCTCGGGTTCACGTGTCACGGGATGCAATCCTAAGGAGCGTCGCTCCGCCGTCAAGTATCTCCTCCGGGATGGACACGATGTCGACGTCACCGTCGGCGGCGTCGCGGAACCCACCGGCGGCCGATACTCCGATCAATCCGACGCCGTCCGGCGAGAGCAGGCGCTGGACAAGGGGTTTTGCCTCGTCAGGGCTTCGCACGGCCCGCATGACCACTCGATCGTATGTCCCGTCGAGGCGGTCGATGTCTGCGATCACCGTCGTCACGTTGGCGAGCCCCAGAAGTCGGACGACCCGACGACAGAGGTCGATGCGTCGCTCGGATCGATCGACGAGGGTGACATGCCACCGGGGAAAGGCGACGGCGAGGGGCAGTCCGGGCAGGCCCGCCCCCGCTCCGAGGTCGATGACCTCAGACTCGCCCGCTGGGAAGACTCCGAACGTGAGGGCGTCGAGGATGTGCCGGCGCCAGAGTCGGCCTGTCTCGTCCGGGCCGACGGCTCCGGCGACGGCGGCCTCTGATGCCAGCCAGTCGCGGTAGTCGGCGAGTTGGCGGCTCGCGGCTGGAGAGAGTGGAGAAGCCCCCAGCCACTCGAGTAGCCGATTCGCTGAGGCGATTTCGTCGCCTAGGTCATGTTTCACGGGAAACATGGTAACGGTCGACTATACGTTGAGGCTCGGCGACACGCGGTGTCTGTATTCTGTGCCGTGCCTCGGCAGCAATGCCCTTCAGCCTTCGGCGGCAACGATCACGCAGCGTTCGGGGTCCTCGCCCTCGGAATACGACCGGACTCCGTCGATCTCGGCGATGGCGTCGTGGACGACCTTGCGATCCGCTGGATTCATTGGCTCGAGCATGACCTCGCCGCCGTCGGCGAGCACCTTCTCCGCCAGTTTGGCGGCGTAGATCTTCAGGGCCTCACGCCTGCGCTCCGCATAGCCTGCGATGTCGAGGCGCATCCGCGGGGCTCCGAACGTCTTGCGCTGCACCACGGTGCGCGTCAGCTCGAGAACCGCATGCATGATGGATCCGCGGGCACCGACGAGCGCTTCGGTCTGATCGCCGCTCACGTCGATGTACAGCACGTCCTCGTCGACTCTTGTCGTCACGGCGCCTTCGAGACCGAACGCGCTGAGCAGGCCTTCGACGAACTCGGACGCTACGGTCGCCTGGTCATCGATCGAGACCGTCGGCGTCTCGGTTCGCTCTCTCGGAGTGTCATCGTTGTCGTTCACCGGTCTCCTCCGCTGCTGCTGACTGGTCTGCTTGCTCGACGGCTTCCTGCCGGAGGACTGAGGGCGCTTCTGGGTCTGGCGCTGGCCGCTGCGCGGTTCGCCCTGCTGGCCGCCGCGGGATTCGCCTTGGGGCGTCTGGGTGGGCGCCCCGCCCTCCCGAGATGAGCCCCCCGATCGCCCGCGACGCCTCCGGCGCCTGCTCGGCGACGTCGTCGCCTTCGGGAGCACCTTGACGAGGGCATCCTGCGCACCCACACCCAGGAAGCCCTTCTTCGCCTCGCGGATGACCTCGACGTCCACGTCGTCTACCGACTGCAGACCCAGCTCCTTGACCGCCAGTTCGACTGCCTCTGTGACCGACGGTGCCTCGACTTCGACCCACTCCATCGCGGATTACTTCCTCCTGCGCTTGTTGCGCTTCTTGCTTGCGTTGGGCGAAGGACCACTCCGGGACTCGCCTTCCTCCGGCGGCTGCGGGGGAGCGGCGGTCGCGTCTTTCGCCCGACCGGGACTCGGGCCGTCGAGGCCGAGAATCACGGCTTGTTGACCAATGCGGAAGATATTGGAAGCTGCGAAGTACGTCACGAGTCCGGAGGGGAAGTTCCAGGAAAACACCCCGAACAGCAGTGGCATGAACTTCAGTGCGGTCTGCGCCCCTTGGGCCGCTTGATTCTGAACCTGCTCAGGCGCGTCCTTGCGCTTTCGAGTCGCCTGACGCTGCTGGTACACGCCGCTGAGGATCACGATGACGACGAGGACGATGTAGGGGATGGCGTCTGCGGCCGATGCGGCAAACGCTTGGCTTGGAGATACTTCCAGATGCATGCCGAGGAAGTCGGTGTTGCCTGCCAGCAGGGCTCGACCGAGGTCGGACGACTCGGGGATCGCCGAACCCGTGAGTCGCCCGTCGACCGCTGAGATGCGGAGCACGCTGAACAGCGCGAACCACACGGGCATCTGCAGGATGAGCGGAAGGCACCCGGCGGCAGGATTGACGCCCCGCTCCCGGTAGAGCTCCATGAGCTGCTTCTGGAGCTCTTCTCGATCGGCCTTGTACTCCTTCTGGAGGCGCTTCACGTCCGGCTGGATCTCTTGCATGGCCCTCATGGAACGCGTCTGCTTGAGCGTGAGTGGGAAGAGGATGAGATTGACGACGATGGTGAGGAGGATGATGGCGACGCCGTAGTTCGGGATGAGCGAGTAGAAGAACGCAAGCGTGCCGCCCAGGGCGTTGAGGAGCACCTGCCACGGGTTCATGCCGCAGTCCGATCTCTTTCGGGAACCGGATCGAAGCCACCGGCGGCGAAGGGGTGACAGCGGGCGATCCGGCGAAGCCCTAGCCCGACGCCGCGCATCGACCCGTGCTGCAGTATCGCTTCCCTGGTGTACGCCGAGCAGGTCGGCTGGTACCTGCAGCGGTTGCCGAGAGCGGGGGAGAGGAATTTGCGATAGGCGTCGATGGCTCGGACGAGCCACCAGCCAACCTGGTATCGCTTCAACTCTCTCATCACGCTCCGCCCTCCGACGGTCGACGATCGGCTTCGACCGCTTGACCCATGCCGACCACGAGGTCCGCCAACCTCGCCTCGGCCGCTCCTCGGTCGGCGATCACGATATACGCATTGCCCTCGCCGAGATCGACGAGAGCAGCCGCCTCCCGGAGGCGGCGCCTCACGCGATTGCGTACGACCGCTTTCCCGACACGCCGCCCGACGACGAATCCCACCTGCGCGGGGCCGGGGAGCCCGGCGGCTTCGATCACCACGAGGTGGCGTACTCGGCTCCGCCGACCCTCTCGGTAGATCCGTTCGAACTCACTGCGTCCCCGCAGGGAGACATACCGCCTCCGGTCATGCCGTGAGACGGCTGCGTCCCTTGTCACGGCGACGTTTGATCACTGCCCTACCGGCGCGCGTGCGCATCCTGGCCCGGAAGCCATGCTTGCGCTTGCGGCGGCGCACGTTGGGTTGGTAGGTACGCTTCACGAGGGGGTATCCGAGGTGGATCGCGGTGTCGGACGGATAGGTTACGAAGGCGCTCATACCTTGTCAAAGTTGCCGGTCGTTCCGGTACGTCGCGAAAACTCGACTGAGCACGCGAAACTTTGCTTAGGGGCGTCCTGGCGGCATCTGCGGCAGATCTGAGCCTTCCGGCCGTGACAAAAGCCTTGTGCCACAAGGGCTCTGGGTCCACCGCACCACGCGCATTTCGCGACATACCGGCGGATTTGGCGTTCTTGAAGGCCCGAGAATTCGGTCCATATACTCGCCCGTCGCCGGGCTGGCCCGGGGGACTTCCCCAACAGAGAAGGGCATTGACACGCGAGGGTGTCGGCAGACCAGGTTTTCCACATCTGTGGACAGGTGTGTGGACAGTCCGAAGGCGTAGCCGAGCCGGGCGAGGAGCAACAGACGGTGGAACGACAGTCGACCACGTTGTGGCAGGAGTTCCAGCAGAGAGTCCAGGCACAGCTGCCCGCCACGGCGTACCAGACCTGGATCGATCCTCTCATTTCGCGCCTCGACGGGGATGTGCTCATGCTGGAGGCTCCGACCGTATTCCACCTCCGCTGGGTCAGGGACCGTTACCAGACGGCGGTGGAGGAGGCTGCCCTCGCCGTCTTCGGGCCGGAGGTCAAGGTCGAGTTCTCCACCATCGACCCGGGAGATCGGGTCGGCGATGGCGAGGTCGACATCCGCATCGACATCACGGCGGAGAAACAGGCGGCCGATGCCCCACCGCGCCGGGAGCCGCCACCACCGGCACAAGACCTCGAGTCGCGCCTCGTCGCCAAGTACACGTTCGACAACTTCGTCGTCGGCAAGTCGAATCACTTCGCCCAGGCCGCCGCCCTGGCGGTCGCCGAAGAAGCCGGCAGCCACTACAACCCGCTCTTCATCTACGGGGGAGCAGGGCTCGGCAAGACCCACCTACTCCACGCGGTCGGCCACCTGCGCCGCGAGCTGGCGCCCGGGACCCTCGTGCGCTACGTCTCGTCCGAACAGTTCTTCAACGAGTTCGTCAACGGGATCAGGCAGAAGCGCATGGACGAGTTCAAGGCCCGCTACCGGACGATCGACGTCCTGCTCCTCGACGACGTGCAGTTCTTCGAGGGCAAGGAGTTGATCCTCGAGGAGTTCTTCCACACGTTCAACAGTCTCTACGAGGCCGGCAAGCACCTCGTCATCTCGTCCGACCGGCCACCGCGAAACTTCTCGACCCTCGAGGATCGCCTCAGCAGCCGGTTCGCCTGGGGGCTGCAGACCGACATCCAGCCTCCCGACGTCGAGACGAGGCTCGCCATCCTCCGCAAGAACGCCGAGTTCGCTCCGATGGAAGTGCCGAAGACGGTGCTCGAGTTCATCGCAACCCACGTCGCCAACAACATCAGGGAGTTGGAGGGCGCCCTGACGAGGGTCACGGCATTCGCGGCGCTCACCCACGAGCGGATCACCCTCGAGATGGCCGAGCAGGTGTTGTCCGATCTCTTGGAGGACAACAAGACTCCGGTCACAGCCACATCGATCATCAACCTGACGGCGGCGAGGTACAGCCTGAGCGAGGCCGAGCTCACCGGCCCGAGCCGCAAGCAGCCGCTGGCCCGCTCCAGACAGATCGCCATGTACCTCTGCCGTGAGCTGACGGACCTCTCACTGCCCAAGATCGGTTCTGCGTTCGGGGGGCGGGATCACTCGACGGTGCTCCACGCCGTCGAGAAGATCAAGAACATGATGCAGAGCGACAAGCAGGTCTACGACGAGGTGTCGGACTTGTCCCAAAGGCTGCGGAGAAGCTGATGTCTTGTCACAAGCCGGCGGTCGGTCGTCTCACCTGTCGACAATCGCCGCGAATCGCCAACACGACCTGTGAGCGATCCGGAGGCGTCGAGACCTGGGAGAATCAACACCTGTCAACAATCCACAGGCCCTACTACCACTACGAATGATTCTTTGAATCAAATACAGTCGACGCAGAGGAACACCGAGCTGTGCACATTCGAGCCGAAAGAGATGACCTGGCAGACGTCCTAGGACGGGCTGCTCGAGCGGTTGGCAGCCGATCGCCGCTCCCGATCCTGCAGGGGGTGTTGTGTGAGGTCGTCGGCCAGACGCTGACGGTGACCGGCACGGACACCGAGACGACGATCCGGACGAATCTCGACGTCGAGGTCCAGGAGCCGGGTAAGACGGTCATACCGGCCAAGCTGGCCGCCGACGCCGTACGGCGCCTCCCGGTCGGTGCCGTGTCGATGAAGGCCCGCGACGGTCAAGTCGAGATCACGGGCAACGGCCCGCGATTCGTCTTGCGGGAGCTCACCGTCGACGACTTCCCGAACCTCGGCGACGGCTCGGGATCCGGGGGCAGCGAGGTGGATGGCGAGCTGCTCACCAAGGCGCTCGCCCAAGTTGGCGTGGCGGCGTCGGCGGACGAGGCCCGCCCGACGCTCACCGGCGTGCTGTTCGAGACGGATGCGGATCACCTCCGCCTGGTGGCGACGGACTCGTACCGGCTGGCGGTCCGGGACCTTCCGGGTGTCGGCGGCACACCGACGACGCTCGTGCCCTATCGGGCTCTCCGAGAGGTCGGCAGGTCGATTGGTGCGCCGAAGATCACGGTCGAATTGGGGGAACGCGAGGCGGTGTTCGCCTCGGAACGCGGCCGGCTGACGGTGAGGGTGATCGAAGCGACCTTCCCGAATTACCGGACCCTGCTCCCGTCGGAGTACCCGAACAGGCTCGTCGTGGCGAAAGAGGCGCTCATGGACGCTGTCGGCAGGGCTTCGCTGGTTGCCGAGGATCACATCCCGGTGCGGCTCGGCATGCACGAAGGCGGTGTCGAGCTGACGGTGACCCGGCAGGAGGTCGGCGAGGAGACCGAGCACATCGAGGGCGACTACAAGGGCGAAGAGATGACGATCGCCTTCAACACCAGGTACCTCACGGACGGGGTGGCGGCCATCGACTCGGAAGAGGTCGTCATCGAGTCCGTCGACCCGCTCAAACCGGGGCTCGTCACAGGTGTCGGCTCGCCGGACTTCCGGTACCTGCTGATGCCGGTACGACTGTGACGGCGCAGCCCCCGTGCACCTCGCCTGGCTCGAGCTGACCGACTTCCGGTCGTACCCAGACCTGCGGTTCGATCCTGCTCCCGGGGTCAACGTCCTCGTCGGCGACAACGGAACCGGCAAGACCACCGTGCTCGAAGCGATCTCGTACCTCTCGGCGCTCAGGTCGTTCCGTGGGTCGCCGGACGCCGCCCTCATCCGAGCAGAGTCGCCTGAGGCGATCGTCAGGGGTGGTTTCGAGCGGGAGAGCGGCGAGCTCCGAGTGGAGATCGCCCTTCCCGTGGCGGCTCCCCGCCGGGTCATGGTCAACGGCAAGCGTCCGAGGCGTTACAGCGACGTGCGCTCCGAGGTTCCGGTGGTGGCTTTCCTCCCGGACGACCTCGATCTCGTCAAGCGTGGTCCGGCGATCAGGAGGGCCTACCTCGACGACTTGGCGGCGATGCTCTCGCCTTCGGCCGGAGCCGACCAGGCCGAGTACGACAAGGCCCTCAGGCAACGCAACTCGCTCTTGCGCGCCGAGGGTCGTCATGTCGATCCTGTCGAGCTCGACGTCTGGGACGAACGGGTCGCCGAGAAGGGAAGCGAGGTCCTGGCGCATCGGCTCAGTCTTCTCGACAGGCTGGCGCCATCTCTCGAGGCCGCCTATCGCGACGTCGGAGGCGGCGAGGCTCTCCAGGCTACGTACGCCTCGAGATGGGCCGGAGACGACTGGCGCGCCGCCTCGCGCCGGCCGGCCGATCATGCCCCGGCGTTGCGCGCCGCCCTCCTCGACCGACGGACCCGCGACCAGGAGCAGAGAACCACGACGGCCGGACCGCACAGGGACGAGCCGGGGCTCGTGCTCGGTGGCCGCGACGTGCGAACGATGGCGAGCCAGGGCGAGCAGCGGACGGCCGCTCTGGCGTTGCGCCTCTCCGCATACCGCCTCCTCGAGGAGCGACACGGCCGGCCGCCGCTCCTGCTGCTCGATGACGTGTTCTCCGAGCTCGACCCGCTCCGGGCGGAAGGCGTGATGCGCCTGCTGCCCCGCGGCCAGGTTTTTGTCACCAGCGCCAGAGAAGATGACGTTCCGGTCGCAGGAACACGGTGGCACGTCGAAGGAGGGGTGATCCGTGCAGGATGAAGCGATGAAGGGGCGCAAAGAGCTGGCGAGCATCGGGGATCTCCTCGACGGCGTCATCGCCGGCATCGGAGGCGGCTCGATGAGCCCGATGCTCGTGGTCAGGCAGGTGTGGCACGAGGTGGCGGGGGAGGAGTGGGCCGACCGGGCTCGACCGGTGAGGTGCGACGGCGCCACCGTCGTCGTCGAGGTGGCCGACGGTGCCGCCGCCTCGATGTTCCGGTACGAGACGCGGCGGATCGGACGCGCTCTGGCGGGTCCGCTCGGCGTCGTGGATGCTCTCCGGGTGACGATTCGAGTCGCCAGGACGAGGGCGCCGTCGGGTCCCCGAGAGTGAGGGCTTCCAGGCCGTTCGGCTATAATCACAGTATTGAGATTCCACTCCACACGTACGTTCTGGCGTACCAGCGAGGTTCCTTTTGAGTGCCGCCAAGAGCTCTGCAAGCACGTCGTATGACGCCAAGGACATCGATGTCCTCGAAGGCATCGAGCACGTCCGTAAGCGCCCCGCCATGTACATCGGCACGACCGGACCGAAGGGTCTCCACCACCTCATCTGGGAGGTGGTGGACAACTCGGTCGACGAGGCGATGGCGGGCTTCGCCTCCCGTATCGACGTCACGTTGCTGGCGGACGGGGGCGTTCGCGTCAAGGACAACGGTCGGGGCATCCCGGTCGACAAGGTCGCCAAGACCGGCCAACCGGCCGTGACGACCGTGCTCACGACGCTGGGCGCCGGAGGCAAGTTCCAGTCGGGCGCCTACCAGGTGTCGGGGGGCCTCCACGGGGTCGGGGTTTCCGTCGTCAACGCGCTCTCGAAGCGCCTCGAGGTGGAGGTCGTCCGGGAAGGCTTCACGTGGACCCAGGCCTTCGAGTACGGCAAGGCGGTCGACAAGCTGGCGAAGGGCAAGGCGGCGAAGCGCACCGGCGCCGAGGTGACGTTCTGGGCCGACCCCACGATCTTTTCGGAGACGACGGAGTACACGGCGACGACCGTGACGAGCCGGCTGCGCGAGATGGCGTTCCTCAACAAGGGATTGGAGATCCGCTTCCGCGACGAGCGAGGCGCCGAGCCGGTCGAGGACATGTTCCAGTACAAGGGCGGGCTCGTCGACTTCGTGAAGTACCTCAACACGTCGCGTGATCCGCTCCACCGCCAGGTCGCCTACTTCGAGGAGCGAGCGGCCGGAGCCGAGGTCGACATCGCCCTGCAGTGGACCGCGGGCTACACCGAGACGCTCCTCAGCTTCGCGAACAACATCAACACCCACGAGGGCGGCACCCACGAGGAGGGGCTCAAGAAGGCCCTGACGAGGGCTATCAACGACTTCGCCAGGAGCAGAGGGGTTCTCAAGGAGAAGGACCAGAACTTCCAGGGTGAGGACGTCCGCGAGGGTCTGACCGCCGTCGTCTCGGTCAAGGTGAGGGATCCGCAGTTCGAAGGGCAGACGAAGACCAAGCTGGGCAACACCGAGATCCGCTCATTCGTCGAGAAGGCCCTCAACTCCGCCCTCCCGGAGTGGCTCGAACGCAACCCCGGTGACGGCAGGCGAATCGTCGACAAGGGCATGCACGCCGCCAAGGCGCGCATCGCAGCACGTCAGGCACGCGACCTCACCCGCCGCAAGAGCCTCCTCGACGGGGCCGGCCTTCCCGGCAAGTTGTCGGACTGCTCGTCGAAGGACCCGGCGGTCAGCGAGTTGTTCATCGTCGAGGGCGACTCGGCCGGGGGGTCGGCGAAGCAGGCGAGGAAGAGCGAGTTCCAGGCGATCCTGCCGATCCGCGGCAAGATCATCAACGTCGAGAAGAACCGCATCGACAGGGTCCTCAACAACACAGAGGTGCAGTCGCTGATCACCGCCATCGGGACGGGGATCGGCGACGAGATCGACGTCACGAAGGCGCGCTACCACAAGGTTGTCATCCTCACGGACGCAGACGTGGACGGCGCCCACATCAGGACGCTGCTGCTGACGTTCTTCTTCCGTCACATGCGCGAGATCATCGAGGCCGGCTACGTCTACATCGCGCAGCCGCCCCTTTTCTCGGTGCGGTCGGGCACGAAGACGTTCTGGGTCCAGGACGAGGCGCAGCTCGACTCGATCAAGAAGGAGCTCCGGGGCAAGAAGCTCAACATCCAGCGATTCAAGGGACTCGCCGAGATGAACGCCTCGCAGCTGTGGGAGACCACGATGGACCCCGATGCCCGCGAGTTGCTCCGCGTCGACCTGGACGACCAGTTCGCTGCCGAGGAGGTCTTCACGACGCTCATGGGCGACAACGTCGAGGCGAGGCGCCGGTTCATCCAGACGAACGCCAAGGACATCCGCTTCCTCGACATCTGACGGAGACGAGAGAGACCAATGCCACCCAATGGAACCGACCGCGTCCAGCCGACCGAGCTCGAACGGGAGATGCAGGAGTCGTTCCTCGAGTACGCGATGTCGGTCATCGTGTCACGGGCGCTCCCGGACGTTCGCGACGGGCTGAAGCCCGTCCACCGTCGCATCCTCTACTCGATGTGGGACACCGGGATGCGTCCCGGGACGGCCTTCCGGAAGTCGGCCCGCGCCGTCGGCGACGTCGTCTCGCGGTTTCATCCCCACTCCAACGAGGCGATCTACGACGCCCTCGTACGCCTCGGCCAGGACTTCGCATCTCGTTACCCGCTGATCGAGCCGCAGGGGAACTTCGGCACCGTCGACGACCCGCCTGGTGCGATGCGCTACACGGAGTGTCGCCTCGCCCAACTGTCGGTGCACATGCTCGACGGCATCGGCGAGGAGACGGTCGACTTCGTCGACAACTACGACGGTCAGGACGAGGAGCCCACGGTGCTCCCTTCCCGGTTCCCGAACCTGCTCATGAACGGGTCGACCGGCATCGCCGTCGGCATGGCGACGAACATCCCTCCGCACAACCTCGGTGAAGTCGTCGACGCCTGCCTCCACCTCATCGAGAACAGGGAGGCGACTTCCGAGGACCTGATGCAGTTCGTGAAGGGACCCGACTTCCCGACCGGCGCCTACATCGTCGGAAACAAGGGGATTCGCGACGCCCTACTCACGGGCCGCGGCTCGGTGAAGATGCGGGCCGTCACCGAGGTCGTCGAACTCAGGAAGCGGCCGGCCATCATCGTCACCGAGATCCCGTACCAGGTCTCGATCGACCGGATCATGGAGAAGATCGCCGACCTGGTGAACAACAAGGTCGTGGCGGGCATCTCCGACATCCGCAACGAGACGAACCGTGACGGCATCCGCATCGTCATCGAGCTGAAACGGGACGCCAACCCGCAGGTCATCCTCAACCAGCTCTACAAGCAGACGCAGCTCGAGGAGAACTTCTCGGTCAACGCCGTCGCCCTCGTCGACGGGGTGCCGCGCACGCTCGGGCTGGCCGAGCTCGTCCGCTACTACGTGGAGCACCAGCTCGTCGTGATCGTACGGCGCAGCCAGTTCCGACTCCGCAAGGCGCAGGAGCGCGCCCACATCGTCGACGGACTCCTCATCGCACTCGACAACATCGACGAGGTCGTCCAGATCATCCGGGCGAGCGCAGACGTCGACGCAGCCAGGACGACCCTGATGGAGCGGTTCGAGCTCACCGAGATCCAGGCGAACCACATCCTCGACATGCCGCTGCGGCGCCTGACCGCCCTCGAGACATCGAAGCTGCGTGAGGAGCTGGCGGCCCTGCAGGAGACGATCGCCGAGCTCGAGGCGATCCTCGCCTCCGAGGCCCGCCAGGCAGAGGTCGTGGCCGAGGAGCTGCGGGAGATCAGGGCGAAGTTCGCCGATCACCGTAGGAGCCGGATCGTCCCAGACGAGGGAGATCTCTCGCTCGAGGACCTCATCGCCGACGAGGAGCTCGTGGTCACGATCAGCGCGGCGGGCTACGTGAAGTCCGTGCTCGCCAGCACGTACCGCACCCAGGGCAGGGGTGGCCGAGGGGTGCGGGGAGCGGCGCTGCGCGAGGACGACGTCATCACGCACGTGCTCCACACGAGTGCCCACTCCTACCTCCTGTTCTTCTCGAATCGGGGCAAGGTGTACCGGATCAGAGCCCACCAGCTACCTCGCAAGGAGCGAACCGCCAAGGGCACGCTCGTCCAGTCGGTGCTCCCCATGGAGCCCGACGAACGGGTCGAGGCGATCATCGACACCAGGGACTACGAGTCCTTCCGCTACCTGGTCGCCTTCACGAAGCTGGGGCTCGTCAAGAAGACCAAATTCTCCGACTACGACAGCCGCAACTCGGTGCTCGTCGCCATCAAGCTCCAGGAAGGCGACGAGGTGATGACGGTCCGGCCGACCACCGGGGACTACGACCTGCTGATGTTCACGACGAAGGGCCAAGGCATCCGCTTCTCGGAGACCGAGGTGCGCCCCATGGGTCGCGACACCCAAGGTGTCAGAGGCGTCAAGCTGCGTCAGGGCGACGCAGTCGTGGCGGGCGCCACCGCCGCCGAGGGCGACGACGTGCTGCTCCTGAGCAGCGGCGGCTACGGCAAGCGCACGAGGATGGGCGAGTTCCCGAAGCAGAAGCGGGGCGGCATCGGGGTCAAGGCGATGAAGTTGACTCGGGTGCGAGGCACTCTGATCACCGCGCGGGCCGTCGCCCAAGGCGACGACATCGTCATCACATCGAGCGACGGGATCGTCATCAGGCAGGGCGTAGACGAGATCAGCAGGCAGAAGCGCGACGCCACAGGGGTGCGCGTCATGAACCTCGACGACGGGGCGCAGCTCACCGCCGTCGCCCTGGTGCCGCGTGAGCAGGACGAGTCGGAGGACTGACCGCTCCACCGCGTGCCGTCGGGTAGCGATCGACGCCGGGTACACTCGTCGCATCCCAAAGGAGCCCTAGCTTCATGGCCGTTCGTCGAGTCCGCAGGGTCATACGCAGGATCGACCCGTGGACGGTCCTCAAGGTGTCGATCGTCTTCAACGCGATCTCCTCTCTCATGTTCGTCCTCGGGACGTGGGTGATCTGGTCGCTGGCTCTGCAGCGCGGCATACCGGAGCGGATAGTCGAGATCTTCGAGCGTGTCAGCCTCACGCTCACCATCGACGGCGAGTTGTATTTCAGGGTGATCGTCTTTCTCGCCGTCGTCGGGGCGATCATGGCCACCGGCTTCATGACGCTGGGAGCAGTCCTCTACAACCTGATCGCAGACGTTGTCGGAGGAGTCGAATTGGCGGTGCTCGAGGAGACGTACAACGTCGCTCCGATCACGACGACCCAGGCGAGGAGCCGCCCCGGTCAGACGCAGGGCAACGGGCACGCCACCACCCAGCAGCGGGCCCGCCCCCCCGCCCGGACCTGACTGTTCCGTCGCGCCTCAGGCCGCCGCCGTGTGGGCGGCGACGTCGAGTCCGGCGCCGAGCGCAGCCATCAGATAGCGCTCGGCCGATGCTTCCGGCAGGTGAGCACCACTGGCGTACGAGTCGATGGCGATGGCGGCGCTCGCCAGCGCCAGCGCCTGGAGATGAGCGGACAGATCGGCGACTCCGACGACCCTCGAGACGACCCCCCCGTCGACCACCGACGTGACCGCCGCCGTGGCGGCAGCCCAATCGCCCTCGACCGGTGCGACGAGGTCGTGCTTGTCGCGACCGCGCCGCCGCTTCGCCCAGAGGGCGCCGACCGGGTCGGGGAAGGCGACCGGCTCACCGCGCCGCAGCCGCGACCCGGGCTCGGTCCAGGCACACGTCACACCGAGAACCTCCCCGCCGCGTGCCGTCTCGTGCGCCGCCAGGCACCTTGCGATGCCGGTCGCCAGGTTGGCGCCCACGATCAGCGTCCTCCCGATCGAATCGAACTCGCTTCCGTAACGCTCACCGATATCGGGCCCTCCGGCGAAGAGCACACACCCGATGCCGGCTTCGAGCGCCTCTTCGACGAGGCCGTCCATGTCTCGGTGGGCGTCGGTCACGAGCACGTCGTATCCGGCGAGGTCGTCGACTCTCTCGATGCGGGGGTCGTGCGTCGTCGGATCGCGCTCGAGGAGCCCGAGGACCGTCAAGTCGCGTTCTGCCAGCAGGACCTGGCCCGCTCTGACGGCAACGGACGACTCATCGTGCAGCGCGACTCGCATCTCAGCGGGGAGCCCGCTCCTGGTCGGCAGGGTGCCACGTACCCTTGGTCTCGGGGGGTCGAACCGGGCGCCTGGCGTAGACCGCAGCCGCGAGGGCAGCGGCCGCGATCAAGACGAACTTGAGGCGCGGTTTCACGCAACGAAGCGTAATCCGCTCTCGGGCTTGAGCAGGCGAGATCACCCGATGGAGGTATCGAACCCGAGACCGATGACGTACGCCACTAACCCGCCGACGCCTGCGATGACGAGGTTTTGTGCCCCGGAAGCGATCGGGTTCGTCCCTGTGACCCTCGTCTTCATGGCGCCGACCGCGAAGAGGCCAACCGCCGTGAGGCCGCCGGCGATCGTGAATCCGGTGCTGACGCTGTCTGCGATGAGGAAGGCCAGCACGGACGGAACGGATCCGACGAGAAACCAGATGCCGGACATGACCATGGCGAGATACGGAGAGCGGCGTTCCGAGTCGACGATCCCGAACTCGAGCACCTTCATGGCGTTCAACAAGACTTCCTCGTCCCTCGAGAAGGCGGCGATCGTGGCGTCGAGGTCCTCGGCATGCACCCCAAGGTCGATGAACATGCCGCGCAACTGGTCGATCTCCATGTCGGTGTGGTTGCGGATGTGCTCTCGCTCGAGGGCGATCTCCCGGTCGAAGACCTCCTCCTGCGAGCGGGTCGCCAGGAACTCTCCGGCCGCCATCGAGATGGCGCCGGCGACCGCTCCGGCGATGGCGGTCAGCAGCACCTGGCTGGCGTCGAGGCCGCCACCGACGACGCCGGCAACCAGCAGGAACACGGAGACGAGCCCGTCGTTGACCCCGAGGATGATGTCCCGCCAGTACTGCCGCGTGTACCCGACGTGAGGCTCGTAGTCGTGGTGCCCCGAGAGGGCTGCGGCGGTCGTCTCCTGGTCCATTCGGCGAGTGTACGCCTGGAGGCCCGGGGTAGATTGACGGCGTGACCGACGAGCACCGAGACGAGTCGAGCGTCGTGCGCCAGTACGTTGCGGCCCATCCCTTCGTGAAGGGCATGGCCGACTCGGACGTCGCCATGCTCCAGGACCTGGGCCGGCTCGCCGAACACAACACGGGGGAGCGGATCTTCGAGGCCGGCGCTCCGGCAGATCGTTTCTTCCTCATCCGCACCGGGGTCGTCTCGCTGCAGCTCAGCTCGCCTGCGGGCGGGACTCCACGCCAGGTGCAGGCCGTCAAGGAGGGGAGTGCCCTCGGCTGGTCGTGGCTGTTCGAGCCGTACGTGTGGCAGTTCGACGCGGTGGCGGAGACGCCTGTACGGGCGATCGTGTACGACGCCTCCGAGCTGCGCAGCCGGCTCGAGGCCGACAAGGAGTGCGGCTACCGGGTCGTCATGCGGGTGGCCGAGGTCATGGCCGAGCGCCTCCACGCCACGAGGCTCGGCATGCTGTCGCGCTGAGAGTCAGCGGGTCTCGAACGCCTCGAGGGCAGGGACGAATACCTCTTCGAGGAGAGCGCTCCGCTCGGCGTCGTCGGACACGAGCATGACCACGGCGACGGTGCCGTCGACGTCGGCCGCCCCGATGTCGATCGGGAATCCGTCGATCGTGGCGGTGAACAGCTGCCAGGTGCGGCCGCCTGCTTCGAGGGTCCCAGCCGCCTCAGGTGACGAGTCGAACCCCATCTGCTGGCTGAAGAGGTCGACGACGAGCGACGGGTCTCCGAGACCGGGGATCGCCTGCTGCACGATGGCGGTCTGGTCGATGCCGGAGTCGCCCCGAATCCACGCTCCGGGTCCGATCTCGTCCCAGCCGTCGGGCCGGACGCCGGAGAAGCCGAACCCGAGGATGTCGACGTCGAATGCGACCAGCTCGACCTGGTCTCCCACCTGGCCCGGCACCTTGAAGGCGGGGGGGCCCATATCAGACATGCACCCCACGTCGGGAGTCGACGGCGGATCATCGAGGAACCCGAACATGATCTGTCGCGGGCAGTCCGCAGAGACGGTGACCCCGTGCCCGACGCCCGGGAAGAGGAGGAACGTCGCCTCGGCGAGTTGGTCGGCTGCCAGTCTGCCCCAAGCGGGCGGCGTGATCGGGTCGTATTCACCGGACAGGACGAGCGTCGGGATGGTGCTGGACACCGGCTCGTTCTCGATCGGGTCGGCATTCCCGGCCTGCCACACGTCACACAGGGCGAAGATCGGAGGACCGATGTTCGATGCGCCTTCGAAGAACTCGCCGTACCGTGGAAAGGCGTCGTCAGCCGCCTCGACGTCGGCCTTCGTCGAGAAAGGCACCTCCTCGTTGCACTGCACCGACAAGTGCATCCCGAGGCTGAAGAATGCGCCGTTGGCCAGGTCGTTCGTCACGAGGAGCCCGGCCGTCCTGGTGTCGCCACGCTCCAACTCGTCGATCATCTGCGGCAGGATCGGGATGACCTCGGCCGAGTAGAGACCCTGGAAGACCGTGCCGAGCAAGGCATAGCCGTCGAAGACGGCGTCGTAGCGTGCTTGGGTGAAGACGTCCCTGACGTCGAGTTGCAGAGGGGCGGCATTGAGGGCATCGACGAGGGAGAAGAGTCGGTTCTCGAGGTCCGGGTACGCCGCGGCGCAGTCCTGGCTGCCGGCGCACCCGTCGAGGAGTGTCTTGATCGCACGGTCCAGGTTCTCCGGCGCACCGGTGAGGAGGCTGACGTCCGGCGTGTACACCGAGTCGAGGATCACCGACCGGACGCCCTCCGGGTGATCGCGCATGATGGTCTGTGCGAGCCGGGTTCCGTATGAGATGCCGAAGAGGTTCCACTCGTCATAGCCGAGCGCCTTCATGAGGTCGGCAACGTCGGCTGCGTTCTCCTTGCTGTTGTAGGCGGAGAGGTCGACGCGCCGCTCCGCGAGGCGCTGGCGACACCGGGTGACCGCCTCCCTTTCACGGGCCGAGTATTCGGCGGCATCGAGGTCGTCGTCGAGCAACTCGAAGGTGAGTTGGCGGTCCTCCTCACACTCGAGCGACGGCATCGAGTAGCCCGTGCCCCGCTGGTCGAACATGACGAGGTCCCGGGGACCGATGAACGGCTCCCAGACGGTCGAGAAGGTGAACTCGAGCGGTTCGAGGCTGAAGCCTCCCGGGCCTCCGTCGAGGTAGACGATCGGATCCGCCGCCGGGCTCGGGTCGGTGGCGGCGAAGACGGCGGCGTGGATCTCGACGGTCCTCCCGTTGTCGACGTCCTCCCTGCTCTCGGGGACTCGCAGGAACCCGCAGGTGACGTCGACGCCGATGGGCTCCTGGAACTCACAGTCCGCCTCGATGAACGATGCCTCGTAGCCGGCCGGCGCATCCGTCGTCGTCTGAGCCGACGTCGTGGTGGTCGCCGCCTGCACAGCCGACGTCGTCGTGGCCGTCGGGGAGTCTCCAAGGAGGCGGAATGCGACGTAGCCGCCGCCGGCGACGAAGGCCACGGCGAGCAACAGGGAGATCTTCTTCACGTGAATCCTGGAGGGTCGGGTCCCGAAGGGTAAGACCCCTTCAGTCGTATGGGGCCTGACTGCAGGGATCGGCAGCTTCGGGTCTCGACCTGAGCGGCGGGTCAGGGGATGAGGAGCACCTTGCCTGTCGTGCGCCTGGCTGCCAGATCCTCCTGGGCCCGCCCCGCCTCCGAGAGAGGGTATCTGGCGGATATCGTCACCTCGAGGGCTCCCGTGGCGCACATGCCGAGGACCGCCTCTGCTCGCGACTCCAGCTCCTGGCGGGTCGCGATGTAGTCGCCGAGCGTCGGGCGGGTCAGGAACACGGAACCGTTCCGGGACAGGACGAGAGGGCTGATCGGCTCGACTGGGCCTCCCGCGTTGCCGAACGTGACCATCGTCCCGCGGCGCCGCAGCAGCGCCAGGCCGTCGTGGAACGTCGGCTGGCCGATACCGTCGTAGACCACGGCGAGGGGCCGCGGCCCGGCGATCGCTTCTATCGCCTCCCTGAACGGCGTCTCGTCGTAGCGGATGACGTGGTCAGCGCCCGCGCTCCGGGCCAGGCGGGCCTTCTCCTCATTCCCCGCAGTTCCGAAGACGACGGCTCCCTTGGCCTTGGCCATCTGAACGAGCAGCAGCCCGACTCCGCCCGCCGCAGCATGCACCAGGCACGTCTCGCCTGCTGCCAGCCGATGGGTGTCGTTCACGAGATAGTGGGCGGTGAGACCCTGCAGCATCATCGCCGCCGCCGTCTCGGCGGGCACCTCGTGGGGCACGACGACGGCGGCGGACGCCGGGACGACCACCCTGCTCGCATAGCTGCCGGCAACCTGGGCCCATGCGACGACGTCGCCGGTCGAGATTCCGGAGACGCCCTGCCCAGTGGCGCGGACGGTGCCTGCTCCCTCGACCCCGAGGACCCGCGGCAGGTCGACCTCGTACAGCCCCGTCCTGTGGTAGACGTCGATGAAGTTGACCCCGGCAGCGGCGACATCGACGAGGACTTCGCCGTTGCCCGGCTCTGCGTCCGGCAGCTCGACGAGCCGCAGCACATCGGGGCCGCCATGTTCCGAGATCTGGATCGCCTGCAACCCGTGCACCTCCGGCGCTGCAATCTCGCAGCACGCGGGGCTTCCGGCAAGGTCAGGTAGCGTGGCGGTCGTGCGCGAGATGAGCCGCCAGGAGGCGTACGAGTTCATGGCTGCCGGCGCCAGGACCGGCAAGCTCGCTGTCTCGAGAGCGGACGGCTCGCCCCACGTGACGCCGGTGTGGTTCATCGTCGACGGTGATGACCTCGTGTTCACGACGTGGCACGAGTCGGTGAAGTTCACGGCGATCGGCCGCGATCCCCGGGTGGCCCTCCTGGTCGAGGACGAGCGGCCGCCGTATGCGTTCGTGCTCGTCTCCGGAACGGTCTCCGTCTCGTCCGGTCTGGGAGAGCTCGTCGAGTACGCCACCCGGATCGGGGGGCGCTACATGGGAGAGAGCCTCGCTGAGGAGTTCGGGGCTCGCAACGGCGTCCCCGGCGAGCACCTCGTCAGGCTCTCACCGAGTCGGATCGTTGCCAGAGAGCGCATCGCCGAATGACGATGTCCGTGTCATGGAGCGGGGGGCGCTCGAACGCCCGCCGGCTCATCCCGCCGTTCGTCAGCTGCCGCTGCGGCCGAACGAGAGGTTGCGCAGGCGACGCTCGACCACCACCGGGTCGGACTCGCTGTGCGTCTTGGCGGCGCCGATCTGGCGGAGCCGCTCGCTCACGCGGCTCGTCTCTTCCGCCGCTTCTTTGGACCTACGGTTGCGCATCATCTCTCGTTCCTGCCTGGTCGCTTCCTACCCAGCCCTATCTCGTCACCCGAACCGTCTCCCCCGATGGTCGCCCTATGACCAACCGTGAGTGATATCGGCAGAGGATGGCACATTCCGCAGTAGTCCGTCGTGGGGTTTTCCCTGTTCGCGCCGTGACTAGTCACCTAGTCATGCCGGGCCGCGCCGCATGTTCGGTACGCTCGCACCGGCAGGGCTCACGGGCTCCAGGCATGGAACCGTGAGTCCTCGCGCCGCATCTCGAGCCTGATGCCGAAAGCGTCGGAGAGCGCCTCCGTCGTGAGCGTCTCGTCGAGCGGCCCCGCCGAGACCACGGCTCCCGACGAGATGATGGCGACGTGTGAGAAGCCGGGAGGGATCTCTTCGACGTGGTGTGTCACCAGCACGCACGCCGGGCTCGCCTGGTCGCTGGCCATTGCGCCGAGCGACGCGACGAGGTGTTCCCTGGCTCCCAGGTCGAGGCCCGTGGTCGCTTCATCGAGAAGCAGGAGCTCCGGCTTCGTCATGAGGCTCCTGGCGATGAGTACGCGTTGCTTCTCGCCGGCTGAGAGGGTCCCGAACGTCCTGTCGGCGAGGTGCCCCGCCTCGAGCCGGTCCAGGTTCGCCCGCGCGCTGTCCCAATCGTCCGGCCGGTACTCGTGCCAGCGGGTGTCGACGAAGGCGGCGTGCTTGCCGGTGATGACGATCTCGATGGCGGGGAGCGTCACCCGTACCAGGGCGGCCGGGCCGGCCCCCGAGTACCCGACCCTCCTTCGAAGCTCACGAACATCGAAGGCGCCCCGCGCCTTCCCGAGCAGGCGAACGGTGCCCCGCGTCGGCGCCAGGTACATCGAGGCGACCTGCAGCATCGTCGTCTTGCCTGCGCCGTTCGGTCCGAGCACCACCCACCGATCGTGCGCCGCCACCCTCCAGTCGACATCGCGCAACAGGTGCCTGCCCTCGCGCACCACCGAGACGCCTTCGAGGGCGATGATCTCGGCGGGGTCATCCGGCATGGGGCAGAAAGCTACTCGACTGGCCGGAGAGGCCATACTGTCCGCATGACCCGCTTCACGTCCCCGATCCGTCCCGAGCCGCTGGCGGTCGGCGACCTCGCTCCTGATTGGCACCTGCGCCACACGTTCGACGACTCGGTGTCGCTGGAACGGCTGTGCGAGAGCGGCCCCGTCGTTCTCGCCTTCTACGTCTTCGACTTCGGCGAGATATGAAGCCACGAGCTGTCCCAGTTGGGGGCACTCGCACCTGAGATCCGCGCCGCCGGGGCAGACATCGCTGCCATCGCCGTGACCGCGACGTTCTCACAGATGGCGTTCGCCAAGACGCTCCCGCTCGATTTCCCGCTGCTCTCCGACTGGGACGGCGAGGTGTGTGGCGCATACGGCGTGCGATACGAGATCTGGAAGGGCCACCGCGGCCTGGCGAAGCGATCTCTGTTCGTCGTGGACGAGGACCGGGTGGTTCGCTACGTCTGGTCGGAGGAGAACGCGCTCGAATTGCCCGACTTCGGGCCCGTCGTCGAGGCAGTCTCGTCGTTGCAGAAGGGCGACTCCCGGTCGTCGTCCTCGTGACGGCTCCCCGGTAGATTCCCCAGGATGCCGATCGAGCCGAAACGCGACGACCCAGTGTTCGACGTCGCAGACATGGATCTCACGACGAGCCCGGGCGACGACTTCTACCGGTACGCCAACGGCGGATGGATGGCCGCCAACCCCGTCCCATCGGACCACTCTCGGTGGGCGGCGTTCGACGAGGTCCGCAAGGCGAACGAGGACATGCTCCACGAGTTGCTGCAAGCGGCCGCCGCCGGCGACGAGCCGTCCATCGATGGGCGCGTTGCGGCCTACTACCGGGCCGGGATGGACACTGAGCAGATCGAGCGCCACGGGCTGGCGCCGCTCGCCGAGCACTTGGCCGCCATCGATGCCATCGAGGACGTCGCCGGTCTGCGCTCGGTCGCCGCCCGGCTGGCCGAGGTCGGCGTGAGTCTGCCCATCGACGCCGGCGTGCTGCCGGACTTCGACGACAGCACCACCCACCTCCTCTACCTCGACCAGGGCGGCCTCGGCCTTCCGGAGCGGGACTACTACTTCAGGGAGGACGAGCAGTCCTCCCTGCTGCGCAAGCAATACGTCCAGCACGTCGCGGCCATGCTCGAGCTCGGCGGGCACCCCGACCCGGGAGACTCCGCCGCGGCGATCCTCGACCTCGAGACGGCGCTCGCCGAGCCTTCGTACACGAACACCCAGCAACGCAACATGGATCTCGTCCTCAACCGGTTCGCAGCCACCGATCTCGAAGCGCTCATGCCGCGCTTTGGGCTCCCGGCGTTCCTCGACAGCGTCGGAGTCACCGGGATCGAGGCGGTCAACGTCGGCAACCCGGGGTTCTTCGGAGAGGTCGACGAGATCCTCACGAGCGCATCCGTCGAGACCCTGAGGGCCTACGCCACCTGGCACCTGCTCTCGGCAGCGGCGTCCTCGCTTCCGAAACGCTTCGAGGACGAGTCGTTCGACTTCTACGGACGCATCCTCGGCGGCCAGCAGGAGCAAAAGGAGAGGTGGAAGAGGGTCCTGCGGGCCGCCACGGCCGAGATCGGCGAGCTGGTGGGCAAGGTGTACGTGGCACACGCCTTCGGTCCCGAAGCCAAGGAGAGAGCTCAGCAGATGGTCGCCAACATCATCGAGGCCATGGCGGGTGCCATCCGCTCCCTCGAGTGGATGGGGGACGAGACCAAGGTGGCGGCACTCGCCAAGCTCGACGGATTCTCGGCGAAGCTCGGGTATCCCGACGTGTGGCGGGACTACACGGCCCTCTCCTTCTCCGGGGGGCCGTGGGTGACGCTTCGCCTCGACGCCAAGAGCTTCGAGTTCCGGAGGCGGCTCGGTCAACTCCACGAGCCGGTCGACCCGAACGAGTGGTCGATGGCCCCCCACGAGGTCAACGCCTACTACCACCCCCTGCGCAACGAGATCGTCTTCCCGGCAGGCATCCTCCAGCCACCCTTCTTCGACGCCACGGCAGACGATCCGATCAACTACGGCGGCATCGGGGCGGTGATCGGCCACGAGATCACCCACGGCTTCGACGACATGGGGAGCCGATTCGACGCCTCAGGCAACTTCGCCAACTGGTGGAGCGAGGAGGACAGGGCCGAGTTCGAGCGGCGAGCCGACGTGCTCGTCGACCAATACGACGGGTACCGCGTCGTCGGCGACCTGCCGGTCAACGGCCGCCTCACGCTGGGAGAGAACATCGCAGACCTCGGAGGCCTCACGATCGCCTTCGAAGCCCTGCGTGTGGCGATCGGCGACATGGTCGGCCCTCTCATCGGCCGGCTCACGCCCGCACAGCGGTTCTTCCTGTCGTTCGCCAGGGTGTGGCGCTCGAACGAGACGGACGAGTACCTACGACTCAACGTCCAAACCGATCCCCACTCACCGCCGATGTTCCGATGCAACGGGGCGCTCGGGAACCTCGACGAGTTCGCCCGAGCCTTCGATCTGGACGACGACGACCCCATGATGCGGGCACCGAACGTGCGCGCCAAGGTCTGGTGAGCGGCGCCGAAGCGCCGCGTCGAACAGGTAACCGGCCTCCCGCTCGTGTTCGAGCTCGCCGTCGCATGTGAACTTGTGCACCTCGGCACGGATGAGCCGCTCGTTGGGGGCAGCAGCTGGGGGTCGGGGAGTGAGCCGCCGCAGCAGGCAGAGCCGATCGCTACGGTTGGACTCGGGTACAGAGGCGATCTGAGGGAGGTGGCAGACGACGGTTCTGATGGAGCGACGCGGTGGTACATGGCCGCAAACCAACACAATGAGGAGTGCATAAACCGCATTCACCAACCCAGGAGGAACAGAATATGAGACGCATCACCACTGTTCTCTCGGTGATTACCCTATTCCTGCTGGCGCTGCCACAGGCAGCACTCGCTGGCTCCAAGGAGAAGCAGCCGATAATCGAGTTCGCCACGGAACAAGAGGTCACGGGGTCCTTCTCCATGCTCGATCGGCAATCGGACGGGGTCGCCACAAAGATCCGCACTCGGGTAACCGGGGGAAATGCCTACACGGCTTGGTACGTCATTTTCAACAACCCTGATGATTGCAGCGGCGATTGCGGCGAGGACGACATATTCAACGCCGACGGCAGTCCCAACTTCGAAACCATCAATGCAGCGCGCATCTCGGTGGTGTGGACCAAGACCGGTGGGGTGGCCAACCCCGCGGGACGGCTAGCACTCAACGGAGGCCTCGGCGTTGGCGAAGTTCCAAACGGCGGCCCCGGGATCAAGGTAGTGATCGGCCTACCGTCCGACGGCGCACTGGTGCCCAGTCCGGTGACCGGACTCGAGACCACAGCAGCCGAGATCCATCTGGTCATCCAAGACCACGGACCCGCCCATTCGGATCCAGCCCTTCTCGAGCTGCAGACTACGTCCTTCATGGGAGCGTGCAACCCGGACTGCGTCGACATCCAGTTCGCGGTCCACAAGTAACGACCTCTAGGAGACAACCCGCATGTTCCGGGGAGCCGTGCCCCTGACGGGCGGGCTCCCGGGACCGCGGAGCCTGCGCCGGTCGGTGGGTGGTGAGGGCCTGGGAGACGTTCGGCCCCTGCGCAGGGTGCCAGTAGTTGATCGGTTGGAAGCTCGGTGGGTATTCAGTGGGTGTGGAAGCCGGTCGTAGCACGCGACCGAGACGTTGCTTCGGGTCGGGGCGGCGGCGGCGCTATTCGCTGCGGCTCTGCTCATCGATGGTGTGCTTCGGCCCGGAACGAATCGATCCACGAACGCCGTGGTTGTGCGAGCGAAGTTCGAGTCCTTGACGTCGAACAATTTGCGTCTCGATGTAGCTTGTATGCGCGGCTTCGCAGGTTGATGGAGGTAGAGGACTCATGACCGCTGAGTGGTTGTGTTCGAGCGATGGAACGTACGGCCGTGGACGAGTGAAGTGGCAGCGGTGTTCCTTGGGCTGGTGTTCTCGATGCTGTCGGCGTGTGAGGAAGCGCCCATAGCCGACGGTGTGCCGACATCGGCCGCGGGCCCGACAGTTGGATCATCGGTGGCGGCGTCGACCTCGGCTGTGATCGACGCGCCGACGGTTTCAACGATCGTGGTCGAGCCTGACGCCAAAGTGGTGGCGCCGGTCGTGGCGCTGTTGCCGCTGGTGGAGGGGATGATCGACCACGGCGGCGCCGTACTCTCGGCAGTTCGTGGGGACGACGTGTTCGACCGTGAGGAGCACCAGGCGTTCCGGTTCTATGCGTCGATCGAGATTCGAGATGTCGACGTTCTGTGGGCGCCGTCGCCTTCGGCACGGGCGGACGCTGAATCTCTCACTGAGCTACGAATGCTGCTGGACGATGCAACGGAGAACTGGCTGCTCAGCGATGCGAGCGGAACCGAGATCGTTGCCCTCTGGAACCCCTTAGGGCAGGGGACGTCACTGGTGGCCCCCGTCGCCGACGACAGATCCGAGAACCCGGGAATGGTTGGTGTGCTCCACGACATGATGCGATCCCTTCCGTCCGCCGAGTTCGCAGTGTCGCTCGACGACGAGCAAAGCTGCGGGCCTGCCGGCAAACCTGACCCGGGGCTGACCGAGTTGGAGGCACTCCTCCTCCATGTCCGGGCCGCCGAGAAGTCGATCGTCGGCCGAGAGCATGGAGCATGGATCATCCGAACCGCCGAGCGTCTGACCGAGGAGCTCGCCATGGAGGATCTATTGACCGGGATACGGGTGACGGCGGACATCAACGACATCGAGCGGCAGTTACAGAGCGGTGTCGCCGAGGGAGATGTGGTGGCATGGCCCGTCGTGCCGGCGCTGGTCGACACTCGGGCGTTCGACGGAGAACCGATGCAGACTTACCTGTTGGCCGAGGACGGAACGATCCTCGGTCACTTCCCGGTCTCTCGAGTCGACACGGAGTACATGATCTCGCTTCCGCTCCCACACGAGCCCGGACCGATCAGCGTCGTGTTCGCGCCAACCGGATTGCTCGCCTGTGAGCAGCTCCCCGACGACTTGATCGACGTCATGGCGCTGCCCTACGAAGCGGTCGGTGGCGACACGAGAGTCGTCATCGACTTCGGAACCGGCTCGTACACAGCGCTGAGCGGTCCCGAGTTCGTGGCGCTCATCGAAGCGCGCACAGCCATCGACCAATAGCGATCGACGCGTCGCCGACCCCGAGCGAGAACACAAGCGGGCTCACCGTGATGGGTTTCGGAGAGGCGCCGAAGCGCTCGAGCTCACCGGCCTCGTAGGAACAGCTTTCCGAGCTCGAGGGTATGCTCGAGGTGGTCGCGGGTCACCTGCTCGGCGGTGGCGATGTCGCCCCTCTCGATGGCGTCGAGCAGTTGATCGTGCTCGGCGTTGCCTGCCTGGACTCGTTGCGGCGCCTCGTGGATCGAGGTCGCGACGTAGAGCGCCGAGAGGTTCCGGAGGTTCTCGAGGATCCGGGCGAGCCTGGGCCGCCGCGCCGCCTCAGCGAGGAGGCGGTGGAACTCGCCGTTGAGGGCGACCCAGCGCGCCGGGTCCGGCTCGGCCTTCATTGCCTCCGTCATCGCCCGTGCCTTCGCCAGGTCCTGCGGATCAGCGTTCCTGACGGTCGCCGCGGCGACCAGCGGCTCGAGTGCCATGCGGATCTCGTAGAGCTGCTCCAGTTCGTCCATGGTCGCCGGGTGGACTTGGACGCCCCGGTGCGGGTCCCCGTCGAGCAGGCCCTCGGCGACCAGTTGGCGGAGCGCTTCTCTCACCGGAGTCGTCGAGGTCTCGAAGCGTTCGGCGATCTCGTTCTGTAGGAGCCGGGTCCCCGGCTCGTATGCGCCCCGAAGGATGTCCGAGCGCAGGCGCGCCGCCACCGCCGCCTGTGCGGTTCGATGCCTGATGTGGTCGCCTTCGGTGATGAGGCACCCTCTCGGTCAGTGTGCAAAGTACACGATCGCCACGGCCCTTTCTCGTCATGCGCGCCGCTCGCAGGCCACGGGCAGCTGGCCCGCGGGCGAATCCCCACAGCCACACGCCATTCACGAGCGGCCCGGCTCCGTACTGTATACAATCGATTGTGGAGGGTCATTGAAGGACCATCACGACGGCGGGGCAACCGGCAATACCAGCTGCTGCGCCGCGGCCCGCACTGTTCCGAGGTAGTGATCGCGAGCCGCACCTGCGGTCCGTTCGGCGGTCGGCGGGCAACCCGCCGCTGCCGGGCAACGCAGCAGGCATCGGCTCACGACCACTCGACGAGGGAGAAAAACGAGGAGGAAGGGCATGACACGACGATGGATGTCCTTGCTGGCCATTTTCGCGGCGTTCGCGTTGTTCGCGGCGGCGTGTGGTGGTGACAGCTCGGATGGCGGGGACGACGGCTCGGACGGCGAGCCGTCTACTGGCCCGGCCAACATCATTCGCTTCACGTTCGCACCGGATCCGGTGTGGGACTTCATCAACGACAGCGGACTCAAGGAGGCGATGGAGGAAGAGTCCGGCGTGAGGATCCTCTCCCAGGTGACCTGGGACGAGTTCGGAATCTATGCCGGCGGCTTCGCCGACATCGTCTCCGTCGGCTCGTTCGAGGTGCCCGGCCTCGAGAAGGAAGCCAACCAGGACTCGGTGATCTTCGGCAAGTACAACATCGACCGGTCCGTCATCGCCGTCCCGTCTTCCGACACCACGAGCCAGACGCTCGAGGACCTCGTCGGCCAGCGGATCGCAGTGTGGGACTCGGTGTCGTCGACCCTCATCTGGGGCGTGATCGCCAAGCAGCTCCATGATCTCGACTTCCGGACGGGAGGAGGCGACTTCGAGCTCGTCCAGGTGGACATCACGAACACCGGACCCGTGACGGCGTCGGGCGACACCGAAGGCGGGATCGTGCTTCCCGACTTCGCGGTGCCGCAGCTCATGAACGGCGAGCTGCGGGTGCTGTACGACGGCCGCACGTCGGCCGAGATCTACGTGAACGACATCGCCAACACGCCCGACCACGAGGGACCGATGATCAACATCTTCCTCGCCAGGGGCGACTGGTACGACGAACACGTGACCGAGGTGGGGTTCTTCCTCGAGCTGTGGCAGGCGGGCATCGACGAGTGGCAGGCGAACAAGGCCGAGATCATCTCATCGTACCCCCAGCACTTCGCGGTTTCGAACGACGAAGAGCTGGCATTCATGCAGGACTGGCTGCAGCAGCACGACTGGTTCGTCGAGACGGTTTACATCGACGACGCCTGGATCGAGGTCGAGAGCAATCTGTTCGACACGATGCGCGAGTCCGAGTTCCTCGGTGAGGACGAGGAGGATCCACGGTTCGAGACGCCTGCTCCGTGAGCTGAGGTGGCGCGAACCGTCGTAGAGGAGACCCTCGAAGAGAGGGTGCTCGGTATCGCCGCCGGCGCGCGCCGGCGGCGATACCTCGCCGTGGTGGTCGGCTGGGCCGGCTTCCTCGTCCTGTGGTACCTCGTCTCCGAGTTCCTCCTCAACTCGGTGCGGCTGCCGCAGCCTCAGAGGGTGGCTCGGGAGGCGTGGAACATCATCCGGGGCGTGGACGGCGCCTTCTTCCCCGAGTTCTGGGCGAGCATCGTTCGGGTGTTCGCCGGGTTCATCGCCGCCGCTTTGATCGGCACGCCGCTCGGCTTCCTCATGGGGCGCAGCGAGTACTGGCGGAACTTCTTCCAGGCACCGGTCGTCGTGGCAGGCTCGGTCCCGGGCATCACCTACGCCGTGATGTCGCTCGTCATCTTCGGCATCTCGTTCTTCGGGCCCGTGCTGGCCGTCGGCCTCATCTCGATGCCGTACGTGGCGCTCAACGTGTCACAGGGGGTGGCGGGCGTCGACCGGCAGCTCGTGGCGATGAGCGTCGCCTACGGGCGCTCGGAGCGGCAGATCTTCCGAAACGTCCTGCTCCCTTCGGTGCTGCCGTTCATCTTCGCCGGTGTCCGACTGTCGTTCTCCCTGGCGTGGAAGGTCGGTCAACTCACTGAGGTGTTCGGGGCATCTCGCGGGATCGGATTCCAGATAAGGCGCAACTTCCAGCTGTTCCGGATGGCGGAGTTGCTGGCGTGGGTGTTCCTGTTCATCGCGTTCATGCTCGTGCTCGAGCGGCAGGTGCTGGTGCGGATCGAGCGCCGACTCTTCCGATGGCGTCAGTGGGACACACCGTGACGGCAACCGTCGCCGGCCCATCCCGCGTCGTTAAGAGGCTTCGCTCTCCGATGGCGGCCCGCTGGACGTCAGCGATCGCCTTCCTGCTCGGGTGGCAGCTCGTCACGCTGGTCTCCACGAGGGTGCCCTCTCCCGTGCGGGTCCTCGAATTCCTGTGGCTCGAGGTCTCGGGGGGGAGCCACGGCGGCGTCGTGCGCGGCGAGTTCATCGAGCACTTCCTCGGCACGCTGGGTCGCTACACGATCGGGCTGGTCATCGGCTTCACGGCCGGGCTGCTCATCGGGGTCCTCATCGGCTCGTCGAGCCTGGCGCGCGCCCTCGCCAGCGACACGATCCTGGTTCTGCTCGCCCTTCCTGCGATCGTGTGGGCCTTCCTCACGACGATGTGGTTCGGCATCGACGTCAAGGCGCCGATCGTCACGGTCGCCCTCTCCGCCTTCCCGTTCGTCGTCGTCAACGTCGCCCAAGGTGTGCGCAGCATCACGCCGGATCTGAGGAGGATGACCGCTGCGTTCGGCGTCGAGCGGTGGAAACAGTTCCGATACCTGACACTCGGCGCCATCAGCGGCTACGTGTTCGCCGGGTTGAGGTTCGCGGTCATCATCGGCTGGAACGGGGTCCTGCTCTGGGAGTGGTTCGCCGGGCAGAACGGCGTCGGGTTCCGGACTCGCTACTGGTACGACGCCAACCGCTACCAGGGGTTCGTCGGTTGGGTCGTGGCGTTCATCGTCTTCATCGTCCTGCTCGACCGGTTCGTCTTCGCCCGCCTGGAGCGGAGGGCGTTCCGCTGGCGCGACCGGGCAACGGATGTGGAGATCATCGAAGAGACGACCATGGGGCTCTGAGGAGGAACGATCGGATGGCGACCCTCGAGGTGAAGGACCTCATCAAGATCTTCCCCGGCCCGTCCGCCGGGGCGCCGCCCGTTCGGGCCCTCAACGGCATCAGCTTCGACGTCTCCGGCAACGTCTTCGTCTCGATCGTCGGCCCGTCCGGGTGCGGCAAGAGCACGCTGCTCAACATCATCTCGGGGGTGGACAGCGCGACGGCCGGGGAGATCAGGCTCACCGAGGACGGCAAGCGGGCCCGCCTCGGCTACGTCTTCCAGGACCCCCGGCTCCTGCCATGGCGGACGGTCATGGACAACATGCTGTACGTCCGGGACGACGACTCCGAGACGGAAGCGGCCAGGTACCTCGACATGGTGGGCCTGGGCCACACGGTCGAGATGTTCCCGGGCCAGCTCTCCGGGGGCATGCAGCAGCGAGTCGGCATCGCCAGGGCGTTCTCGGTGGAACCCGACCTGCTGCTCATGGACGAGCCGTTCAGCCACCTCGATGCCATCACGGCTCGCTCGCTGCGTGACCACCTCCAAGAGATCTGGGCGAGGACCCGTAAGACGGTGGTGTTCGTGACCCACGACGTCATGGAGGCCGTCCAACTGTCGGACAGGATCATCGTGCTGGCGGCGGGAGGCGTGATATTCGAGGACATCCCGATCGAGCTCCCGCACCCGCGCCGGTCCTCAGACCCCGCCGTCGCCACGCTCCAGGCGGAGATCCTCGGCCGGTTCGAGGTGATGGAGGCCGAGATGGCGAAGCGGCGGAGCGGCTGAGGCTCCGGTCGGTCGTGATCCCCCCCGCTCCTGAGGCGGTCCCGGCGAACCTCGGCGAAGCACAGCGCCCGCCGTGGCTGCTGCCGCTCCTGGCGGTGATGATCCTGGCGCTCGGCTTCAACTGGCCGCTCATCTCGCTCGGTGTCGATGCGATCGACCCGGTGTGGCTCGGAGCGCTGCGAGTGCTCGTGGCGGCGGTGCTCTCGCTCTTCTTCGGTGTGGCGACGGGCCGTCTGGGCCGTCCCCACAGGGGCGACTCGTCGATAATCCTCGGGGTTGCCGTTTTCCGGATCGCCCTGACGATCGCCATCGTCTTCACCGCCGTCCAGTTCGTCCCTGCCGGGCGCTCGTCGGTGCTCGTCTGGACCGCCAGCCTGTGGACGGTGCCGATGGCGGCGATCTTCGTGGGGGAGAGGATGACTCCCCTTCGCTGGCTGGGCCTGGCAATCGGCATCGCCGGGATCGTCTCGATCGTCGAACCATGGCGCCTCGACTGGACGGACGGCGGTGTCGTCGTCGGGCACGCCATGCTCCTGTTCGTCGCCCTGTTCACTGCAGGCGTGACGGTGCAGCTGCGGGGCCACCAGTGGGCGACGACCCCTCTCGACGTCCTGCCGCACCAACTCGGGCTGGCGGCGGCGCTGCTCGTCGGGTGCGCCTTGGCGGTGCACGGCTTCCCGCACATCGACTGGACGTGGGGGCTCGGCCTCAACGTCTTGTACCAGGGCGCCGCGGCGTCGATGTTCGCGACGTGGGCGCAGTCGACGGTCCTGCGGCACTACCCGGCGATCTCGACGCAGCTCGCCATGATGGCGGTGCCCGTCGTCGGGCTCTTCTCATCGGTGGCGATCCTCGACGAGGCGCTCACGTTGGCAGCCGTGGTGGGCGTCGCATGCATCGTCGCCGGCGTCGCGCTCGGGCTGTGGGACGGCGAGTGACCCGTCAGATGAGCAGCTTGTCCTCGTACTCGACCCTCGAGAGGATCCGGGCGTCTCCCTCCGTGACCATGACCATGTCCTCGATGCGGACACCTCCACCTCCCGGCACGTCCGGCACCCAGACGAGTGGCTCGACGGCGAAGACCATGTTCGGCACGAGCTCGAAGACTCCGGCACCCGGCAACGTCTCGCCGATGTAGGGCGGCTCGTTGGCTCCCATGCCGATTCCGTGCCCGATGAACAGGCTGAACAGCCTGTCGTCGAGGCCGTGGTCGGCGATCTTGGCGACGATGGCGTCGGAGACGTCGGCGTTCGTCTTTCCGGGCCGCATCGTTGCCACCCCGGCCATGAGGCCCTCGTACACCGCCGTGTAGATCTTCTGCTGGGTCTTGGTCGGCCTTCCGACGATGGTCGTCCGGCCGATGTCGGCGAAGTAGCCGTTCCACATCGCCCCGATGTCGATGAAGCACAGGTCGCCGTTGCGAACGATCTTGTCGGAGCAGATACGGTGCGGAGGCGACATGTGCTCACCGGTCGCCACGAACGGCGTGATGACGTGCGCCATCTCGCCCCCCAGCTGGTAGAGGGTCTGCATGGCGTCGCCGGCGATGTCCTGCTCGCGCCTCCCCGCCTTCGTCTCGTCGAGAGCCCGTTGCGTCACCGAATCGCCGATGGCGCAGCTCTCCTCGATGATGGCCAACTCTTCGTCGAGCTTCACCAGACGGGCGGCCTGCATGACGGCATCACCGTCGACGATCTCGACGTCCGGGAGGTGTCGCTCGAGCGCCCTGATGAACGAGATGTTCGCCTGGTCCACCCCGATCTTGCCCGAGGCGAGCCCGGCGTCGGACACGAGCCCGCGCAGCGTTCCAGCCACGAAAGCGTCCACGAGCTCGGGCTGTTCCATGATCGGGACGGCGTGGATCGCCGAGAGCCACGGCATGCCGAAGCCCGCCTTGTCGACCTCGCCCCCTGATGCCAGCAGCACAGGATCGACGGAGCCGGTGACGAACACCCCGTTCAGTGAGGTGCTCTTTCCTGCGATGATCTGGGCGCGCAGCGACGTCAGGTAGCGGACGTTCTCGTTCTTCCACATCACGAGGCCGTCGACCTGCGCCTGCGCCAGGGCGTCGCGAACCGCCGCCAGCCTCTTCGCACGCAAGCCCGGGAAGTCGTAGCGCTCCTCCCAGTCGACGGCGAACGGTCCGAGGGCGTAGCGGGCGTGCATCTGTGGCTCTCCTGGTCGGGTCTGTTTTGTGCACAATACGGGTCGGAGTGTCAGACGAACTGCGTCTCCGGCTCCCCGGCGTGAAAGGATCGAGTATGCGCTTCGATGTCGTCGTCAGAGGTGGACGGCTGGTGGTGCCGTACCAGGGCATCGTCGAAGCCGACATCGGCATCGTCGGCGGGACCATCTCCGCCGTCGCCCAAGGACTCGAAGGTGGCGAGGTCATCGACGCCACCGGGATGACCGTGTTCCCTGGGTGCGTCGACACCCACACTCACTACGGGCACTTCAACGAGTTCTATTCGGAGATGCATGCCGAGTCGGCGAACATGGCGGCCCTCGGCATCACCACGTCGATCGTCCTGCTCGACCGGAGCGTCAAGAGCATGGACGGATGGCTCCACCGCAGGGACGACCCGGAGCTCTTCGCACTGCCGGAGACCGGCGAGAAGGGGATCGCCCATGCCATGTTCCGGGGTTCGTATCACCTCGTGGTACCCGAGGCGATCGAGCGGTCTGCCGGGCATTCGTTCATGGACTACGGCTTCCACCTCGGCATGACGAATCTCGCCCAGGTCGGCGAGATCGTCGAGTACGTCGCCGAGTACGGGATCACCTCGTTCAAGGCGTGGCCCGGGTTGTACCAGTGGGCGGCGCTGGCGGGAGAAGACCTGCGCTCGTTCCTCGTGGCGTGTCGCGACTCGGGGGCCCTGCCGTACGTGAACACCGTGAACTCCGCGCTGCAGCAGCAGATCGCCGCCGAGGTGTACGCCTCGGCGGGCGTCGATCCGAGCGCCTCCCCTCCTGCCCTCCTCCGGAGAGCGAACGGCCACCCGCTGGTCGAGACGTACGACATGCAGACGACCCTCTGGCTGGCGAGGTCCGTCGGCTCTCCCCGCATCTGCATCGTCCACGTGACCTCGGCGGATGGCGTCGAGGTCATCCGCTCGTACAAGGAGTCTCACGGACTCGACGTCGAGGGCGAAGTCGGTAGCGCATGGCTCGACCTGTCGTGGCCGGACGCCGAGCGCCTCGGACATCAGGCGACGTGCATCATCCCGCAGCTCGGCGACACCGTCGCGGTCGACGCCCTCTGGGACGGGATCCGGGCGGGCATCCTCACCGTGGCGGGAACCGACGGCGTCGTCTCGCCGACCCCGAGGTTCCCGGACGGCTCGCCGAACCCGATGTACGCGCCACCACCGACGAGGGAGCGCCGCGGGCTCGGCTTCCCGTGCCACATCGTGCATTTCCCGATCACGCTTGACAACGCCATGTCCCGGGGCCTCGGAGAAGTCGCCGTCGCCGAGTTGTGCGCCGCCAATCCCGCCCGACTGCTCGACCTCTATCCGAGGAAGGGGACGATCGCGGCCGGTTCGGACGCCGACCTCGTCGTGGTCGACGTGCGATCCCCGCACACGATCCGGTCGTCCGAGTTGGCGACCACGGCTCCCTTCAACCCATGGGAGGGCAGGGAAGTTCGAGGCTGGCCGGCTCTCACCATGCTTCGCGGGAGTGTGATCGCCCGGGATGGGCGCCCCGTCGGGGTGCCCACCGGCGAGTACCTGCGTCGGAGCGTGTGACTCCCCGGCAGCGCGAGCCGTGCTTCGCTACAGTCCGCTAGGGAGAGTGCATTGTGCACACCCGTGCGCTCGGATTCGTGGGTCGTGTGTGCCCACAAACAGAGCGGCACCGAGGGAGGAGGGCTCGTGAAGAGTTTTCGCTATGCCAAGGTCATCCTGTTGCTCGTCGCCCTGGCTGTCGTAGCCTCCGCGTGCGGAGGCGATGATGGGGGAGGTTCTGACGGCGGGGAGGAGGGGATCGTGAGGTTCGCCTTCGCTCCGGACCCGGCTTGGGACTGGATCGTCGACCAAGGCATCCTCGAGGCGATGGAGGCGGAGTCCGGTTTCCGCATCCTGCAGACGGTGACCTGGGACGAGATCGGGGTGTTCGCGGGCGGGCACGCGGATGTCGTCTCGATCGGTAGTTACGAGACGCCGGTGATCGAGTCGGAGCAGGGCATCGACACCGTGACGATCGGCAAGTTCAACCTCGCCAAGGACGTCGTGATCGTCACGACAGACAAGGACTGGGAGACGTTCGCCGACCTGCCGGAAGGCTGCGTGATCGGTGTCGAGAGCTTCGTCGGCGGATCGACGGTCTGGCAGGCACTCGCTGACGACCTGGAAGGCCGCGAGATCGCCGAAGGCTCCAGCGACCTGCCGATGGCGACGGCGGACTATCAGGTGATGCCGGATCTCGTGATCTCCGGTGACTTCTGCGCCGGGATCATCGACCCGACCCAGGCGATTCCCGAGTTCGCGACCGGCGCCATCAAGACCCTCTACGACGGCAAGTCGGGGTCGCAGATGTACGCCGACGTGTACCAGCCGGGACACGCCGGCATGACGAGCAACAACTTCGTCACGCTCGAGAGTTGGTACGAGGACCACCCGGGCGAGGTCGCCTTCTTCCTGGAGGTGTGGCAGCGGGCACTCGACGAGTGGGCAGCCCACCGTGAGGAGATCATCGACACGTACCCGGAGCACTTCGCGGCCGAGGACGAGTCGCAGGTCCAGTTCATGAAGGATTACTTCGTCGACACCTTCGACTGGTTCGTGACGTCGCCCTACCTCGACGAGGCATGGATCCAAGGTGAGGAGGAGATCACCGAGATACTGCGGCGAGCAGAGCTGATCTCCGACGACCTCGACATGCCGTTCCACGTGTGCATCGATCCGGCGAGCGGCGAGGAGACGTGCAAGCTGCCGTGACGGAGACGCGAGACGAGACGACGGCGCTTGCGGCCGGCTCGACACGGGAACGGGTTGCGCGCCAGGCGGCGAGTATCCGGCGGAAGGCCGTCGGGTACTCGCTGCTCGGCGCCCTCGCCTTTCTCGGGGTGTGGATGTTCGCCCACTTCGTCATCAGGTCTGAGGCGTTCGAATATGTGCCGAGCCCCTGGAAGGTCGGAGATCGGATGCTCGGGTTCATCTTCGGCGATCCCGACCGCAACGTCCCGGCGGGCAAGGTCTTCGAGAACTTCTGGGATACGCTCCGCAAGGTGCTGCTCGGTTGGGGAGGCGCTGTCGTGCTCGGCGTCCCGATCGGCGTGCTCATGGGGCGGTTCCGGTACGCCAGGGACTTCTTCTTCGACCTCGTCTACCTGGCCGCCAACGTGCCGCTCATCGTCTACGCAGTGCTCTCACTGCTGCTGTTCGGCGTTGGAGATACCGGCCCTGCCGTGGTCGTCGCCGTCCTGGTGCTCCCGATCATCGCCATCAACGTCGCTGAAGGAGTCGAGAGCGTCGACCCGAACCTCCTCGCCATGAGCAGGGCATACCGGCTCCCACCGCGAGAGGCGTTGCGACACATCGTGTTCCCGTCGTTCTACCCGTTCCTGTTCGCAGGAGCACGAGTGTCGTTCGCCGACTCATGGAAGCTCGGAGCGCTCACCGAGACGTTCGGGGGGCAGACGGGCGTCGGCGTCCAACTCCGCAAGGCGTTCCAGATTTTCGCGGTTGCCGACCTGCTGGCGTGGATGATGTTCTTCGTGATCTTCGTACTGTTCATCGAACGGGTCGTGCTCATGCGCCTCGAGAGGTACGCCTTCCGCTACCGCCTCAAGCGAGGCGAGGACGTCCTGAGGTACTGACGTGACGGCCGACACCACCACCGTCCAGCGGCCCGACTCCCTCGTCGGGTTCCTCACGGCGCCCAAGACGGCGAGGTGGACGTCGCGCATTCTCCTGATCCTCCTCTGGCAGGTCGCCGGGGGCGTTGGCACCAGAGTGCCGACACCGCTCGGCACACTGCAGTTCCTCGCCGATGAGTGGTCCCGGCCGTACGAGAGGGCGGACTGGAGCGTCCTCAACAACGAGCTCGTCGCCAACCTGCTGGAGAGCCTTCGCAGGGCAGGCGTGGCGTTCAGCGCAGTGCTCATCGTCGGTCTCGTCGTCGGGTACGCCATGGGTCGCTACTGGCGGGTCCAGGCGTTCTTGACCGATCTCGTGATCATCGGGATCGCCTTGCCGGCGTTCATCTGGGCGCTGCTGGCCGTCATGTGGTTCGGGTTCAGTTTCAGGGCTCCCGTGTTCGTCGGCTTCGTCTCGGCTACCCCGATGCTCATCGTCAATGTCTTCCAAGGCTCGCTTGCGGTGCCGCGCGAGTTGCGCGACATGTCGGACTCGTACGGCGTCCCGTTCCGCGACCAGCTCCGCCACCTGGTGCTTCCCTCGATGATGGGGTACGTCGTCGCCGGGTTCCGTGTCGCCGTCCTCGCCGGGTGGGGGGCGGTGTCGCTGGCGGAGTGGTTCGGTAACAACCAGGGCGCCGGGTACCGGGCCCACTATTGGTACGACACCGGGAACTTCGAGGGGCTGATGGGCTGGGGGATCGTCATCCTGGCGGTCGTCATCACGGTCGACAGGACAGTTCTCGAGCGAATCGTCCGGGCCTCGTTCAAGTGGCGCTCGAACATCGGCGGACTCAGCGTCGCCGAGTCGCGCACGTGACGGCGCGAGAGGAGGAGTGACGTGGCAGTGTTGACGGCGACCAAGGTCGTGAAGGACTTCCCGCCGCCGACGAAGAACCAGCCGACGGTGCGCGCCCTCGACGGCATCGACTTCGACATGCGGGGCCAGACCTTCGTCTCCATGGTCGGGCCGTCGGGGTGCGGCAAGTCGACGTTCCTGAACATCGTGTCCGGTATCGAAACGCCGACATCCGGTGCTGTTGCCGTCACCGCGGACGACGGCAGGCCGGCCAGGCTCGGCTACGTCTTCCAGGATCCGAGGCTCCTCCCATGGCGGACCGTGATCGACAACCTCATGTACGTCCACCTCGACAAGTCGGACGCCAACCGCAAGAGCATCGGCGAATTCATCGACCTGGTGGGCCTCAAGGGGTTCGAGCACATGTATCCCGCTCATCTCTCCGGAGGGATGCAGCAGCGGGTCGGCATCGCCCGGGCGTTCTCCGTCGAGCCCGATCTGCTTCTCATGGACGAGCCGTTCAGCCACCTCGACGCCATCACAGCCAGGTCGCTGCGGACCGAGCTGCAGCGGATCTGGGAGAAGACGAAAAAGACGGTGCTCTTCGTCACGCACGACGTGCTGGAAGCCGTGCAGCTCTCCGACCGGATCATCATCGTCGACTACGGCGGGAGGAACTTCGCCGACATCCCGATCGACCTGCCGTACCCGAGGCTCCAGACCGATCCGGCCGTGGCGACGATGCAGGCCGAGATCCTCGCCGTGTTCGAGGACATGGAGCAGCGCAGGGAGGAGCTCGACCCGAGGATCGCCGAAGAGGCGGAGGCGGACGTCGGCCGTCGAAGGCTGGGCAGCCGGGGCGAGTCGTCGTGACAGAGGTCGGGGTTCGACGACCCCGTCTAGCCCGATAGCGAGATACCCGAGGAGGTAGCGTGCTGCGACACACGGCACTGTTCATATGGCGTGATTCGACGACAGCCGAGCAGAAGCTCTTGACGAAGAAGGGCCTGGCGTACCTCAGCTACGGTTGCCCTTCCGTGCGGGCTGTCGACTTCGGCGTCGACCTCCTCGGGGGGAGCCAGCGGCTCCTCGACGTCAAGCCGTGGGAGAGGACGCCCATGTGGCGGGCCAGGACGGAGGGTCCGCCCACGAACTTCGACCTGTCACTCAACCTCGACTTCGACGACGAGCAGGGTCTCGACGACTACAACCACGACGACGTCCATCACGAGGTCGGGGCCTGGGATGCCGCGGTGTGCCGGCCGGAGAGGACCGCCAGGGTCGACTGGTGGTACGACGGCCCTCCGAGGATCTCGAGGGGAGGCGTGCGCCACACCACCCTCTTCCTGTGGGACGAACAGGCAGCGGACTCGGCAAAGGCGGACGTGCGACAGGCCTTTCGCTCTCTGGACGGGGTTGGCGGGGTCGAATCGCTCCTGGTCGCAGACAACGTCGGCACGCTCAAGACGGACTATGACCTCATCGTCGACGTGATGCTCGACGACGCCGAGTCGGCGAAGTCCTTCCTCGAGCACCCGGCTCACCTCGAGGCGGTCGGGCTGGCGGCAGGAGCGACGCTCTTCGAGTGGACTGCCAGGATCACGCACACCATGGGCCTCGGATGAGGCGAGCTCTCCCAGGACGCCGTGTTTCGTCAGGGGGAGGTTGAATGCGGGTCATCGACATCCATGCCCACGTCACCCCTCAGAGGTTCTCACGCGCCATTGCCGAGAAGGGATCCTGGCATGGCCTCGGGCCGGAGTTCGGTGAGTTGGAGAACCCCAAGAACCTCTGGGACCCGCAGAGACGCATCGCCGACATGGAGTCGCTGGGGGTGCACACCCAAGCCGTGTCGTCGACGGATTGCTTCTACCAATACGACAACGGGCTGCCTGCTGCCATCGCCATCGCCAGGGACGCCAACGACGAGCTCGCCGAGATGCAGCGGAATCATCCGCAGAGCTTCACACCTCTCGGCACGGTGCCCATGCAGGACGTCCCGGCCGCGGTCGCCGAGCTGGAGCGGCTCATCGGCGAGCTCGGCCTCAAGGGGGTGATGATCAACGACCACGTCAACGGGAGGACATACGAGCACGACGAGTTCTTGCCGTTTTGGGAGGCGGTCGAGGGCCTCGGGGCGGTCGTGCTCTTCCACCAGTACACGCCCACGATCGTGATGTCGCGGACGACCAGGTGGTTCCTGCCGAACTCGATCGGGAACCTGGTCGATCGGGCGGTGACGTTCGGGACGCTCGTGTTCGGTGGTGTCATGGACCGGTTCCCCGACCTCGAGCTGGTGCTCGGCCATGCCGGTGGGTATACGGCGTTCGGCGTCGATCGCATGGACAAGGGGTGGGAGGCGGCGGCACTCGACTACATGCCGAGTGAGCCCAGGATGCACATCCAGCGGCCCCCGAGCGAGTACCTGAGCCGTTTCTACTACGACAGCGTCACCTACAAGGAGACGTCGCTGCGATTCCTCATCGACAGGGTCGGCATCGACCGGGTCGTGTTCGGCACGGACTATCCGGCGCCGATGGTCGTACCGGACGCGGTCAACTGGATCATGGGACTCGAGAGCCTCGGCGCCGACGAGAAGGAGGCGATCCTGTGGAAGAACCCGGAGCGCCTACTCGGCCTCTGAGCCCTGCCTGCTCACGTCGACAGCGCCCGTGCGACGTCGACGCAGTGCCGGACGACAGCGGCCACGTCTCCCGGTTCCGGCATGTCGAAGAGCGAGCGACGCTCCGATCCGTCGATCGTGCTGTCGGAGACGACGAGGTTCGGGAGCCTGCCGGTCAGACCGACGATCGACTCCAGAGCCGCCAGGACGAGGGCCTCACCGTCCGCGTTGCCAGGTCGAGCCTTGGCGACCAGACGGCCCCTGACTGCGATCGTTGCTCGTCCCGGCGGCCAGACGTGGGCGGTGAGGACGGTCCTGCGACGGATGTCGAGCGCCATCCCGAGGTGCGGGAACACTGCACCGTATATCAGCACGACCGACCGGCGCCCTCCGCTCACCCCCACCCGCACCGGAACCCCGTCGACACTGCCGGCGAGGCCCGCGGTCCACGACATGGCGGCTCCTCCGGTGATCGAGCCTCCGGCCTTCTCTAGTGGCCCGGCGACGTAGTCGATTCCGAGGAGGCGGGCCGCCTCCGGCATGGGGTTCAGCTCGGCATCCATCTCGATGGGATTGTCGTCATCGCCGGGTGGTGCCGCGGCGGTGCGCCCGGAGGAGGCGGTCCACGGTTCGAGGTCCCGCAGGTCTGCTTGCGGTCTTGGCACTCACCTCGCTCGGATGGACCTCGGAGGAGCGAACCTTGGATCCGGGGTCCATCGTCGTCGGATCGCGCGGCGCCGAGCCGGGCGTCATTGTTTCGAGCGGCTCAGGCGAACCCCTGGCCAGCCACCGCTGCGACGTCTGTGTCTCGATCACCGATGTCGAGGCAGATCAGAGCGCCATCTACGTCTTGGCGGAGCTCGACGCGGCGGGTGGCGCGGATGCGGCCGTGCTCTCCCTCGATCCCGCCTCAGGAGCGTGGTCGACGCTGACCGATGATCTGGCCGACCCGTCGGGGCTCGCACTCGCGGGCGGCGGCTCGCTGGCGATCGCGGACAACACGCCCGGTGGGGTCGTCATCGAGTTCGTCCATGCGGCGACCGGAGCGAGGTCGCGCCTCGCCGCCGGGCAGTCGATCGCGCGGGCATTCGGGCTCGACACCCGGCGAGGGGAGTTCGTCGTCGCCGGGCTGCTCGAAGAGGGTGGCAGGGGAGCGGTGTTCGAGATCGACGCCTTCGGGGCGGTGACCGTGCTCGCAGAGGCCGGGGAGGAGAGGACTGCCCTTGCCTCTCCGGTCGACGTCGCCGGGTCGGGCGACGTGCTCTATGTGCTCGACATGAGGAGCCGGGGCGTCGGCGTCCAGGACGAGGGCCGCATCTTCATGATCGACGGCACCGGAGAGGTCAGCCTGCGAAGCGTCGGTGTCGAGGGCGTCGTTCGAGTCGCCGGGTCGGAGCCCTTCCTCGGGATCGATGTCTCGGCGGGGCTCGTCTACGTCGTCGACCTTGCCACCGGCAGCGATCGCGGCGGCATCAACGCCTTCGACCCGGAGACGGGTACGTTCACCAGCATCACGGACGAGTCGCTCATCGACGACCCGACGGGACTCGCCGCGGTCCCGGGCGCAGCCGACGGCGACGTCGATCTGCGGGGCGAAGGCGGCCTCTCGTGGCGCCTGCTCGGCTTCCTGGGGCTCGCTTCGACCCTCATCGTGGCGGCGACGCTGCTCGGCGTGAGACGGCTCGCTCGGTGATTCCGCTCTTGCGTCCCTGCATCGCACTACCGCGACGGAGGGACGCAGGAACGGATTCCGTTCGTCAGCCTGCCGCCATCAGAGAGATGATCTCGAACGCGACGTTGGCGGCCGCGATCGACGTGATGTCTGCGTGGTCGTAGGCAGGGGCGACCTCGACGACGTCCGCTCCGACGAGATGGAGACCGGCGAGGCCGCGCAGGATGCCGAGCAGCTCACGGCTGCTGAAGCCTCCCGCCTCCGGCGTCCCCGTCGCAGGGGCGAAGGCCGGGTCGAGCACGTCGATGTCGATCGAGAGATACAGCGGCAGGTCGCCCACCCGGCTGCGGATCCGCTCGACGTACCCGTCGATCCCGATGGCTTCGATCTCCCACGTGCCGATGACCGAGAATCCGAAGCCGGCATCCTCCTGAAGGTCTTCCGGTCCGTACTTCGAGCCGCGGATGCCGACGTGTATCGAGTGTCCCGCCACGAACAGGCCCTCTTCGGCGGCGCGGCGGAACGGGGTCCCGTGGGTGTACGCAGCCCCCATGTACGTGTCGTACGTGTCGACGTGGGCGTCGAAGTGGACGAGAGCGACGGGTCCGTGGACACGGTGGACGGCTCGCAGGAGTGGGAAGGCGATCGTGTGATCCCCGCCGAGCGTGACGATGCGCCTCTCCCCGGACACGAGCTCGCCCGCCGCCGTTTCGATGGCCGCGATGGCGTCGTCGATCACGAACGTGCTGCAAGCGATGTCGCCGGCATCGACGACCTGCTGATCGCCGAAGGGTCGCAACTCGAGGTCAGGGTGCCAGTTGCGCAGCGTCCTCGCTCCGTTCCTGATCCCGATCGGGCCGAATCGAGCGCCCGGCCGGTAGCTCGTCCCGATGTCGAACGGGGCACCGACGATCGCCACGTCCCACTCCGGCGCCTCGTCGATCCTCGGGAGCCTCGCAAACGTGTGCGGCCCCATGAACCGCGGGAACTGCCGCCCATCTGGGGGACCGAGCCTGCCGTTCTCGTCGGTGTACGAGATGTCCATCGCAAGCGAGCCTAATGGGAGGCGGGTGTGGAATGGCAGAAGCCGGCGGCGGGGGCTGCGCCTGGGACGTGCGGCGTTAGGATCGGCGCCCGAGCCGAACATCCTGCTGCGACCGCGCTCCTGCCGGGATTCGCTCGACCAGGTACGAGTTAGGAGGACTTCGTGGGTGATCCGGTACGCGTAGCGTCGATCGGACTCGGATGGTGGGGCGGCAGGCTGGCTGCCGCGGCACCGGAAGCCGGTTTGGAGCTGACCTCGTGCTTCGCCCGCGACGCCGAAGCCAGGAAGGCATTCGCCGAATCCCACGGCTGTACCGCAGCAGAGTCGCTGGACGCGCTTCTGGCGGATGATGCGGTCGAGGGGGTGCTGCTCGCTACACCGCACTCGACGCATGCGTCCCAGATCGAGCAAGCCG
>Ga0214471_10000268_pt1 | contig 47402 bp, 45 predicted proteins | sample RVTome_5_FD_207665 | JGI IMG/M metagenome (GOLD analysis project Ga0214471, IMG submission 207665) | Soil microbial communities from uranium-contaminated site in the Upper Colorado River Basin, Wyoming, United States - RVT142D155 | ecosystem: Environmental > Terrestrial > Soil > Contaminated >... | reverse complement strand
CGATCTCGTAGCCCGCGGCGAAGCCTTTCAGGCTCGCCGCGGCGCCGCGGCCGGCGCGGCGAATCGCTGCTTCACAGGCCTCGCGCGGCAACGGCAATGCTCCCGAGCCGGCCATGGCGCCGAACAGCACTGCGTTGATCACGGTTGCGCTTTGGCGCGCCAGCTCGCGCATGTCGGCGAGCACCGCCTTCTTCGCCAGGCCCTCGGCCGCCTTGAGCACGCGCGCGCTGTCGAAGCGCCCGTCGGCCATCTGCATCTTCTCCGAAGTGGCGTAAATGCGGTGCGTCGAGGCGATGAGCGTAGTGCGCTCGGGGCTGACGTAGCCGTTCTGCATTGCGCGCCCGGCCTCCATCAGCTCGGAGGCGACCATGACGTCGACGTTGCCCGGGTTGGGCGTGAGCGACATCACCGGCTCGCGCCCTCCCAGCAGCTCGCGCTTCGCAGGATAGATTTCGAGGTAGTAGGTGGTGGCGCCGGTGCGCTGCGCGACGCCCGGGATGGAGGTGCTCTGCGCCGGAAAGCCGCACTGCGTGGCGGCTTCGACCAGCCAATCGGCCATCACGCCGCCGCCCTCGCCACCCAGCGCGGCGACAAGCAGCGTAATACTGCGCTCGGGCAGGCTCATGCGCTCGCCCTCGGCGCGAACAGGCCGATCACGGTCCCGCGCACGCGTGCGAGGAAGCGGTCCCAGGCGCGCGGGTTCTGCACCACCTCGGCGCGATAGAAGGATGGGCAGAGCACCGCGGCGTGCGCGTTCTCGCCGCACAGGCCGCAGCCGACGCAGCCATCGATCACCGTGGCTACCGGGTCCTTGCGCAGCGGATCGGGATTGTCCTTGATGGTGAGCGTCGGGCAGCCCGAGAGCCGGATGCAGGAGTGGTCGCCTGTGCAGGTGTCCTCGTCGACGCCATACTTGACGCGCACCACGCGCTTGCCTTCGGCGAGCTTCTTCGCGTTCTCGGGCCGCACGCGGCGCTGGCGCTCAAGCTGGCACTCGCCCTCGGCGATGATCACCTTGAGGCCTTGCTCGTCGGTGGTCATCGCCTCGCGCAGCGTCTTCGCCACGTCGCCGACGTGGTAGTTGTGCACCGTCTTCAGCCACTTCACGCCGATTCCCTTCAGCGCGCGCTCGATTCCCATGTCCTGCGCCTTGTGCTCGCTGTGCTGCCAGGACGAGGGCAGCTCCTGCGTGCCGGTGGCCGAGCTATAGCCGTTTTTCATGATGACGAGCACACCGTCGTCCTTGTTGAACACTGCGTTCGCCACGCCCGAGGTGAGGCCGTTGTGCCAGAAGCCGCCGTCGCCCATCATCGTCACGGTGCGCTTGCCGAACATCGGGTGCACCGCCGAGTTCGACGCCAGGCCCAGGCCGTAGCCGAGCACGGTGTGGCCGATATTGAACGGTGGCAGCGCGGAGAAGGTGTGGCAGCCGATGTCAGCCGAAAGGTGAAAGGCGCCGAGCTCTTTCTCAAGCACCTTCATCGCCGCGAACACCGGTCGCTCGGGGCAGCCGACGCAGAAGCCCGGCGGTCGCGCCGGCACGGGCGCGCCGAGCAGCTCGGCGGCCTTCTTCTTCGGGGCGGTGAGCGCCTCGAACACGCCGTGCACGCGGCGCGTGTCAAACCCGGCGGGCGCGGCGCGCTCGATGAAGCGTGCCATCCCCGAGAGCACCGCCTCGCCGGTGTACTCGCCCGCCAGCGGCAGCACGCCAGCGTGCTCGTTCGCCCCGTCCTTTCCGTACACCCTGGTCGCGTTCACCTCGTGGCGCCGCAGAATGGCGAGGACCGCGTCCTCGAGGTAGGCAGGCTGGCCTTCCTCGACCATCAGCACGGCGCGCTTACCAGCGCAGAATTCGACCACTTCCTCGGGCACCAGCGGGTAGGTGACGTTCATGCAATAGATCGGCACGCGCGCGTTGCCGAAGGCGTCGGCCAAGCCCAGCTGCTGCAGCGCGCGCAGCGTCACGTTGTACATGCCGCCCTGGCACAGGATGCCCACGTCCTCGAGGTCGCCCGGGAAATTCTCGTTGAGGTGCCGCTCGCGGATGAACTTCACCGCCGCCGGCCAGCGCACTTCGACCTTGTGCTTTTCCTGCGCGTAGGTCGAAGGCGGCAGGCAGATACGCGTGTAGTCGAATTCCGGGTTCTCGAGAAACCTGCGCTTGGAAAACGGTGGCAGACGGTTCGCCTTGGTGCGGAACGCGCCGTGCACGTGGCAGGCGCGAATCCTGAGCTCCAGAATGACCGGCGTGTTCGAGGCTTCCGACAGCTCGAAGGCCTGTTCGACCGCCTCGACGATCTTCGGCAGGTTGGGACGGGGATCGAGCAGCCAGATCTGCGACTTCATGGCGAAGGCGTGGCTGCGCTCCTGGATGATCGAGGCGCCCTCGCCGTAGTCCTCGCCGAGCACGATCAGCGCGCCGCCCCTTACACCCGCCGAGGCGAGGTTGGACAGGGCGTCCGACGCCACGTTGGTGCCCACCGTCGACTTGAACGTCACGGCGCCGCGCAGCGGATAGTTGATCGAGGCGCCCAGCATCGCCGCGGCGCCTGCTTCCGAGGCGTTGGTCTCGATGTGAATGCCCATCTCGTCCATGATGTCGCGCGCGTCGTTCAGCACGTCCATCATGTGCGACACCGGCGCGCCCTGGTAGCCGCCGACGTAGGCCACCCCCGACTGCAGCAGCGCCTTGGTCACCGCGAGGATGCCCTCGCCGTGGAAGGTCTCGCCCTCGCCGAGCTGTAGCTTGGCGACTTCTTCCTTGAATGAGCGCTCCATGATTTCGCTCCAGAAGGATCGGCGCGCGAGCGCGCGCGACAGGCAGGTTAGGCGCCCGCCGAACTATTTGTCAAATTGATGAGAAGCATGATATGAATCACCGACATGAATGTTGCCGGGCTCGACCTTAACCTGCTGCGCGTGTTCGACGCAGTGCTGCGCGAGCGCGCCGTCACCGCAGCCGCGGCACGCGTCGGGCTCACCCAGCCGGCGGTGTCGAACGCGCTCTCGCGGCTGCGCCAGGCGCTCGGCGATCCGCTGTTCGTGCGAACGCCGCAGGGCATGCAGCCCACGCCGCTCGCGCGCACGCTCGCCGAGCCGGTGCACCGCGCGCTCGCGCTGATCGAGTCGGCGCTCGCCGACGGCGCCGGCTTCGACCCGACGAGCTCGGTGCGGCGCTTGCGCTTCTACATGTCGGATATCGGCGAAATTTTCTTCCTGCCACCGCTCGCCGAGCGCGTGCAGCGCCTCGCCCCAGGAGTTCACCTCGAGGCGGTGTCGCTCGCGCCGGAAGAAATCGCCGAGGCGCTCGCTACCGGGGCGTTGGACCTCGCGATCGGCTTTCTGCCCGAGTTGCGCGACCCAGTGCGGCGGCGGCGTTTGTTCCGCGACCCGTACGTCTGCATGCTGCGCGCCGACCACCCGCGAATCGGCAAGCGCCTCACGCGCGCGCAGTTCCGCGAGGCCTCGCACGCGCTCGTCAACTCGATGGGCAGCGGTCACCGCGTGGTCGAGCAGGCGCTCGAGCGCAACGACCTGACGCGCCGCATCGCGCTGCGCGTGCCGCATTTCACCGTGCTGCCGATGGTGCTCGAGCGCACCGACCTGGTGCTGACGCTGCCCTCGCGCATCGCGCGAGTCTTCGCGCAGGAGAATCGGCTGCGCACGCTGCCACCGCCGGTCGCGATCCCGCCTGCCGACGTCGGCGTACACTGGCACGAGCGCTTCGAGCGCGATCCGGCAATCCGCTGGCTGAGGGATCTGCTGGTCGAGCTGTTTGCCGAGTAGGGGCGCGCGCCCCTCGATTGCGCTACGATCCCCGCTCGCTTGCGCAATGCCGACCGACGCATGAAGATCGCCGTCCTGGGCGGCGGCAACGGCGCCTACGCTGCCGCCGCCGATCTGTCCGAGCAGGGCCACGAGGTGCGCTTCTGGCGTCGCAGCGTCGAGGCGCTGCGCGCGAGCGGCACCATTACGCTCAAGGACGCCGCGGGTGAGCGCGCCGTGCGCGTCGCGCGCATCACCGCCGACGTCGGCGAGGCGCTCGCTGGCGCCGAGCTTGTGTTCATGCCCGATCCCGCCTTCACGCAGTCCGACAACGCGAAGCGCATCGCGCCGTACCTTGCCGACGGCCAGGTGGTGTTTCTCGCGCCCGGCACCTTCGGCAGTATCCTGATGACCCGCATCGTGCGCGAGGCGGGCAGCCGCGCCGAGTTCGCTTTCGCCGAGACCGGCACCCTGCCGTGGCTCACGCGCAAGCACGGTCCGGCCCTGGCCGCGATCACCGCGCGCGCGACCCGGCTGCCGACCGGCGTGTTTCCAGCACGGCTGCACGCGCATGCCTTTGGCATCGTCCAGCGCGTTTTTCCCTCGGTCGAGCCGCTCGAGGACGCGCTTTCGGCCGCGCTGATGAACGCCGGCCCGGTGATTCACCCGCCGCTCATCTTCATGAACGCCGGGCCGCTCGAGCATTTCGAACGCTGGGACATCCACAAGGAGGGCACGCAGCCCTCGATCCGTCGCGTCACCGACGCGCTCGACGCCGAGCGCATCGCAGCGCGCGAGGCGCTTGGTTACCCTCCGCCGCACTTCCCGCTGGCGGATCACTACCGCAGCGATGGCGAGGAATGGATGTACGGTCGGCGCGTGCACCAGAAGCTCACCGACTCGAAGGATTGGAGCGAACACATCGTGCTGGCGGAGCATCGCTACATGCTTGAGGACGTCGAGCAGGGGCTTGCGTTCCTCGTCTCGGTCTGCGAGTGGTCGGGGGTTGCCTGCCCCGTCGCGCGCGGGCTGCTCGCGCTTGGCTCGGCGGTGCTTGGCCGCGATCTGCGCGCCACGGGCCGAACGCTCGAGAACCTCGGCCTCGCGCGCCTTACTCGCGTCCGGCTTGGCGAGCTGCTGCAAACTGGAGCGGCTCCGAAATGAGAATCGTGGCGCTTGGCGCGGGACGGATGGGCCGCGGCATCGGCCACGTGTTTGCCTACGCGGGATACCGCGTCGACATTCTCGATTTCAAGCCGCGGCCGGAGGACGAGGCAGTGCGGCTCGCCCAGGCGGCACGCGCCGAGATCTCGGCGAACCTCGAACTGTTGCGCGATCTCGGCGTGCTCGACGGGGCCGAGCGTGCGGCGATCCTCGGGCGCATCCGCGTCGTGCCGCTCGCCCAGGCGCCGCAGGCGCTCGCCGAGGCCGACGTGGTCTTCGAGGGCGTTACCGAGACGCTGGAGGCAAAGCGCGACGCGTACGCGCGCGCCTGCGCGCACGCGCGGCCCGAGGCGATTTTCGCCTCGACTACCTCTTCGATGCTGGCCGATTCGCTTGCCGCGTTGGTGACGCACCCGCGGCGCTTCATTAATGCGCACTTCCTCAATCCGGCCTACCTCATCCCGTTGGTCGAAGTGAGCCCGGCAAAGGCGACCGAAGAGAGGACCTTCGAGCTGGTCAAGGCGCTGCTCGAATCGGCCGGCAAGGTGGTGGTGCGCTGCGCGCCTTCGCCCGGTTTCATCGTGCCGCGCCTGCAGGCCGCGGCGATGAACGAGGCGGCACGCCTGGTTGAGGAGGGCGTGGCAACGCCCGAGGACATCGACAAGGCAGTGCGCGCTGGATTCGGCCCGCGCTACGCCGCCATGGGCCTGTGCGAGTTCATCGATTACGGCGGGCTCGACATCCTGTATTACGCGTCGAGCTCCATGGCGCGCGCGCTCGAAGCGCCGCGCTACGAACCGCCGGCGATCGTCAAGCGGCTGATGGACGAGGGCAAGCGCGGTGCGCGCGAAGGCGAGGGATTCTACGACTGGCGCGGGCGCGACCTCGCCGCCTACCAGCGCGAGCTTGTCGGGCGCTTCGTCGCGCTGTTTCGTCATATGCAGCTGTTGCCGCCGCCGGGCGACGAACGCTGAGGCGCGAGCGCTTGCCGGGCGCCGGCGCAATGGATAGACTCGTCCGGCGTCCCCTAGGAGGAGGAAAACCGTGAAGCCAAATACCAGAAGAATTGCGGCCTGCGCTTCGGTGCTCGCCGCAACGGCGCTCGCGACTTCAGCGCTCGCCGCCGAAGTCAGGTTGAAGGCCGCCGCGTTCCTACCGGTGAAATCGGTGTACGTCCAGCAGTTCGTCCGCTGGACCGACGAGGTCAACAAGCAGTGCGCCGGAAAGGTCTCGATCAGCACTGTAGGGCCCGAGGCGATCAAGTCGCTCGAGCAGTGGAATGCGCTCAAGAATGGCGTGGTCGATATGCATTTCGGCCCGCCGAACTACTACGTCGGCGCGCTGCCCGAGGGTGACGTGATCAGCGTGGCGCGCAATGAATCCGCCGAGCAGAGGAAGAACGGCGCCTGGGCACTGATCAACGAAGCTCACAATCAGAAGCTCAACGCCTGGTACCTGACGCATCTGATGAACGGCGTGCGCTTCCATATTTACACCAGCAAACCCGCCAAGGACGGCCGCTTCGACAGCTTCCGCCTGCGCTCGACGCCGATCTACGATGTCTTCTTCAAGTCGCTCGGCGGGCTGCCGGTGCGCATGGCGCCGCCCGAGGTGCACACCGCGCTCGAGCGCGGCACCGTGGACGGCTACGGCTGGCCGCTGTGGGGCATCGCCGACTTCGGCTGGGACAAGTACACCAAGTACCGTCACGGCCCGGGCTTCGTCAGCGCAGCGGTGGCGATCCTCGCCAACCAGGAAAAGTGGAAATCGCTCGACGGCGAGCAGCGTGCCTGCCTGACGCGCATGGCGGAATGGGCCGAGAGCGAGTGGCCGAAATGGCGCGCCGAGGAGGACGGCAAGCAGCGGGCAGTGCAGGACAAGGCCGGCATCAAGTATGTCGACCTCGGTCCGGGATTCGCCAAGCAGGCCGAGGACCTCTATTGGGAATTGCTCGCCAAGGGCAATCCCGAGTTTGTAAGCAAAGTGCGGCCGCTTCTCAGCAAGTAACAGCCTCGATGCGTTGCGCGGCGGCGCATACGCCGCGGCGCAACGCCTAACTCTAACTTTTCCTGGAAAGGCGGATTGGGGCGGGGCGCGCAGCGCGCTCCGCTCCGCCCTTCATGGAGCACTCTCGCAACGCCGGCGCACCACGCGGCTGGTTCGACCTGCTGATCGATGCGATGGCGGTGGTCTCGGCGGTACTGATCGTGCTGCTGACGGTGCTGATCGTCATTGACGTCGGCCTGCGCGCCTCGCGGCTTGTTACGCTGCCCTGGTCGCTCGAGGCCTCCGAGTACATGCTCTACGTCATGACCTTTTTCGGCGCGCCCTGGGTGTTGCGCGAGGAGGGCCATATCGCCATCGAGTTGGTGGTCGAGCGCCTCGCGCCGCGCGCGCGCGTGCTGGCACGGCGTCTGACCGATCTGATCGGCGGCGCGGTGTGCGCGCTGCTGTTCGTCTACACCTGCCGTGTGCTGTGGCGCTCCTACGAGGGCCAGGTGATGGTGCAGAAAAGCTTCACCTTCCCCGAGTGGGTGGTGTTCGCCCCCGGCCCGCCGGTGATGCTGGTGCTGTTCGGGATCTACCTGCGCTGGATCCTGCGCTCGCACGACAAGCAGCGCCTGGCGCTGCCGCGCGACGGAGTCTAAGCGCGTGGCCTGGTACGTGATCCTCGGTCTGCTGATCGGCATGCTGGTCGTCTTCATGGCGCTCGGCCTGCCGGTGGTGTTCGCCTTTTTCGCCACCAACCTGGTCGGCGCCTTCATCTTCATGGGCGGCGACAAGGGCATCATGCAGCTGGTGCGCAACGCCGTCGATGCCACACAGAGCTTCGCCCTGCTGCCGATTCCGCTGTTCATCTTCATGGGCGAGATCATGTTCCACACCGGCGTCGCGGCGCGCGCCATCGACGCCGTCGACAAGCTGATCGCGCGCGTGCCGGGGCGCCTGTCGCTGGTGGCGATCACGGGTGGGACGATTTTCTCGTCGCTGTCGGGCTCGACAATCGCCAACACCGCGATGCTCAGCTCGACGCTGCTGCCGGAGATGTACCGGCGCGGCTACCACTCGTCGATCTCGGTCGGGCCGATCGTCGCGGTGGGCGGCCTGGCGATGCTGATCCCGCCCTCCGCGCTCGCGGTGCTGCTCGGCTCGGTGGCGCGCATCCCGATCAGCGAGCTCCTGATCGCCTCGATCATCCCTGCTTTCATCCTTGCGGCGCTGTTCTTCGCCTACGTGATCGTGCGCTGCTGGCTGAATCCGCAGCTCGCACCGCTCTACGACGTCGCCGACCTCACCTGGCGCGAGCGGCTGATGCCGTTCGTCAAGTACGTGCTGCCACTGATGAGCATCTTCGTGGTGGTGGTGGGCTCGATCATCGGGGGGCTGGCGACGCCCACCGAATCGGCGGCGCTCGGCGTCGCGGCCGCGCTCGGCGCTGCGGCCGCCTATCGGCGCCTCACCTGGCGCGGCATCGTCGTCTCGGTGCGCGAAACGCTGCGCTTCTCAGTGATGACGCTATTCATCATCTGCGGTTCGGTCACGTTCTCGCAGATTCTCGCCTTCACGCAGGCCTCGAATGGGCTCTCCGAACTCGTCACCGGCTCGGGCCTGGCGCCGATCTGGGTGCTGATCGGCATGCTTGCGGTGCTGATGTTCCTCGGCTGCTTCATGGATCAGGTGAGCATGATGATGATCACGGCGCCCCTGTTCATGCCGGTGGCGCAGCAGCTCAACCTCAACCCGGTGTGGTTCGGCGTGCTGATGCTGATGATCCTCGAGATCAGCCTGGCGACGCCGCCGTTCGGCCTGTTGCTGTTCGTCGCCAAGGGAGCCGCGCCGGACACTTCGATGGGCGAGATCATTCGTTCCGTGACGCCGTTCATCGCCATCGCGCTCACCGTCGCCGGCCTGCTGATCGCCTTTCCAGAACTGACGCTGCTGTTGCCAAGACTGATGGCGCCGTAGCGCTTGCGGCCGCGGCCGCGGGCGGCGACACTCCAGGATTCCGCGACCGATGCTCCCGGGGCTTCCCGCATGAGCCTGCAGCCCGACGGCCGTCCACCTTTTCGTGCCGATCACATCGGCAGCCTGCTGCGTCCCTCGAATCTGCGTCACGCATTTCGAGAGCACGCGGACGGCAAGATTGCGGAAGCGCAGTTCCGCGAAATCCAAGACGCCGCCATTTGCGACGTGGTGAAGCTGCAGGAAGAAAGCGGCCTGCAGGTCGTCACCGATGGCGAGTTCCGGCGCACTTCATATTGGGCGCGCTTCGTTGAGCTCACTCGCGGGCTCGCGGTCAGCCCGCAATGCGCCTTCGCCAGCACCATCGGCGGCAACCCGGTGAGCGAGGCGGACGAGCGCGCCAAGCTCAGGCGCTGCGTCGAAGCGGCGCGGGCGATCTGGGGCTAGCGCCGGCTAGGCCGCCGGGCTCGGCTCGGCGATCGCGCGGTTCATCCACTCGGCGGTCTTCGCCGCGCCGCCGAAGCTGAACACGTGCGTGCCGACCACGTTGCAGGCGCTGCGCGCGAGACAATAGCGCGCCACCGCGACGAGCTGCTCGCCTGGATCGGTGTGCGTCACGAGGCGCGCGATGCCCATACCCTGCGCGCGCAGCGCGCGCAGCGAGGCGCTCACCCCGCAATGCTGCGCGAAGCGCAGCAGGGTGGCGGGCGCGGTCGGACCCGCCAGGCCGACGTACACCGGCACCTCGGGAACGTGCGCCGCGAGCTCGGCGCAGTACTCGACGATGCGCGTCGGTGCAAAACAAAACTGCGTCACGATGTAGGCGCCCAGTCCCTGCGCCGCGGCCGCATCGAGCTTTGTCCGCATCGCCTGCTCGAGCACAGCGCGCGGGATCGCCGCGTGCCCTTCGGGATAGCCGGCGATGCCCACCTCGCGCACGCCGCATCGCTCGAGCACGCCGTCGCGAACCAGCGCCACGCTGTCGGGCCAGGGGCCGCGAGGGCGCGGCTCGTCGCCGCCGATCGCGAGCACCTTGCGCACGCCGGCACCGTGCACCGCGCGCTCGAGAAAGCCGCGCAGCTCGTCGCGCGAGGCGATGCGGCGCGCGGCGAGGTGCGGCACCGGCTCGAATCCCGCCGCATGCAGCTGCTCGAGCGCGCCGAGCGTGTCTACGAGCGTATGGCGCGGCAGGTGGTTCACGTACACCCGCGTGCCCGAGGGCAGCAGGTTCGCGAGCGCGTCGATCTCGTCCCAGCGGTGCGCCGAGAGCTCGATCGAGCTGCAGGCGACGAGGTCGGTGGCACAGGCCGTGACGTTTTCCGGCAGCGCGGCGAAGGCGGCGATCATGGCGGGTTCAGCCTATCTTCCTCGAGATCACGTAGGACTCGTCGAGGAACCACAGCCCGCCGTGCTCCTGCAGCACCTCGCGGGTGCCGTTCAGGTAGTTGCGGTCGCCGAGCGCCTGTGCCAGGCGCTCATCGTCGATCTGTGCCACGTACACGGCTGCGTTCCACGCGGCGAACAGCGTCGAGGTGCCGATGCTCTCTGAAATCTCGCTCGGCAGGGTGTGCATGTCATAGCGGAACACGGCGCGCGCATCCGCGTAGGCATTGAAGTTATAGTTGCGCGCGTCGCTGGCGAGCTCGGCGCGTACCGCGCGCAGCACGTCGTGCCGGCTGGTGCGGAAAGGGTTCTCGTCCGGCCAGACCTTGCGAACGATCTCGAGGCCCGGGTCGCCGCCGTTGGAGTGGATGGCGAGCAGCCGTCCGCCCGGCCCGAGGGCGCGCGCGAGCGGCCCGATCACCCTCGAGGCCTTGAACTCCACCGGCACGCGCGCCCGGTAAGGCTGCGAGGCGATCACCAGGTCGTAGTCCGCGAGCGCCTTGCCCTGGCGCGGGATCATCTCGTCGAGCAGGAAGCGGTAGTCCTCGCGGTACACGACCAGCGCGACCGGCCGCTCGTAGACCGGATTGCCGCTCTTGAGGCTGTGGCGCGCCTGCCAGTTGCGCGCGAGAAAGGGCTCCAGGGCTGCGATCTGCACGCCAAACTCATGCGCGGTGCTGCCGCGGAGCGCCACCTCGTGCCAGACCATCGAGGTCGCGGCGGCGAGCGATTTCGGCGCCAGCCACGGCGCCTCGGTGTAGTACATGTTGGTGACCACCAGCACTGTGGCCGGGTGCTCGAACAGGCGGTCGGCCATCTTGTCGAGCGACAGGCGGACGTCCTCGAGGCTGATCTCCTTGCCGACAAGGTAGAACGGCACGGTGGCAAAGCGCCGGTGCATCTCGCGCATCACGCGCGTAAGCACCGTGCCGTCGCCCATTCCGGCGTCGAACACGCGCACCGCCGGCGGGCGCGGGTGGATGTGCGCGAGTTCCATGCCGACGCGCCGCGCAATGACCTCCTTCTCGCCACAGGTGTTGACGAACAGCAGATACTTCTGGCGATTGTCGAAGAAGCGGAAGTTGCGCGAGGGCGCGCCCTCGTCAGGCAGGCGCTCGACGCCGGGCGCGGCGCGCCCGGCGACGCGGATGAGCGGCATCAGCTCCTTTGGCGCCGCGGGCGCCGAAGCGCCGTGGCGAGCGAGGAACGCGCTCACGCGCTCGAGCGTCTCGGGCGTGATGCGCGCACCGTCGCGCAGGCGCGCAACGAATTTGCCGTCGTTCACCGCGTGGCGGCCGAAGGTCGATTCGGCCATGCCGCTGCGGCGGCAGAACTCCGCGATGCTGTCGAGCAGCGCGCCGCCTTGCTCAGCGAGGGTCTCCATGTCGTTCATTGCGTGCGCCACGATACTGGTGGCCCGAGTGGGAAAGCAACCACAAATCCATTCCCACGCGGAGTGGGACAAAGCCCACCATTGAAAATCATAGGCTTGCGCCGTCGGTAGTGCGCGTTCGGTCGGCCGGGCTGCGCCCTCGGCTAGAATGCGGTCACCATGGGCGAGAAGAATACGAAAGGCTTGGCGCGTGGCCTGACGAACTATGGCGACACCGGCTTCTCGCTCTACCTGCGCCGCTCATTCGCCAAAAGCATGGGCTACTCGAGCGAGATGCTTGCCCGCCCGGTCGTCGGCATTGCCGACTCGAGGAGCGGCTTCAACAACTGCCATCGGCATTTCCCGGAGCTGATCGAAGCTGTGAAGCGCGGCGTGCTCGCCGCCGGTGGCCTGCCGGTCGAATTTCCCACGACCTCGCTCGGCGAAGTGTTCCTCAGCCCGACCTCGATGATGTTCAGGAACCTGATGTCGATGGACGTCGAGGAGATGGTGCGCGCGCAGCCTATGGACGCCGTGGTGCTGGTGGGCGGCTGCGACAAGACCGTGCCGGCGCAGCTGATGGGCGCGGCGAGCGCCGATGTGCCGGCGGTTCAGCTCATTGCCGGGCCGATGATGCCGACCTCGTTTCGCGGCGAGCGCCTCGGCGCGTGCACCGACTGCCGGAGGTTCTGGGCGCTGCACCGTGCCGGCAAGGTCGACCAGGGGGGCATCGACGAGATCGAGGGCAACCTCGCTACCACCGCCGGTACCTGCGCGGTGATGGGCACCGCCTCGACCATGGCCTCGATCGCCGAGGCGCTCGGCATGGCGCTGCCCGGGACCGCCGCGATTCCCGCGGTGCACGCCGACCGGCTGCGGGCGGCGGAAGCGAGCGGGCGGCGCGCGGTCGAGCTTGCCGCGAACCCGATCCGCCCTTCGCAGGTGATCACCGAGAAATCCATCGAGAACGCGCTGCGCGTGCTGCTCGCGATCGGCGGTTCGACCAACGCCATCGTGCACCTCACCGCGATCGCCGGGCGCGTGGGGGTCAGAATCGACCTGCGGCGGCTGAACGCGCTTTCCGATTCGACGCCGGTGCTGGTCGATCTCAAGCCGACCGGCCAGTACTACATGTCCGATCTGCACGCGGCGGGCGGCGTCGGCGCAGTGCTGCGCGAGCTCCGTCCCTTGCTCCAGCTTGACTGCATGACGGTGGCGGGCGAGACGCTCGGCGAGCGGCTGGATGCCGAGCCGGCATGGGTCGACCGCGCGGTGGTGAAGCCGCTGGCCGAGCCGCTCGCCAAAGAGGGCGGGCTGGTGGCGCTGTTCGGCTCGCTCGCGCCGAACGGCGCGATCCTCAAGCGCTCGGCGGCGGACCCGAAGCTGTTCGAAAAGGAAGGGCGCGCAGTGGTATTCGGCTCACTCGACGACCTTGCGGCGCGCGTCGACTCGCCCGGGCTGGAGGTCACCGCGGACGATTTTCTGGTGCTGCAGAACGCCGGCCCGAAATCGGGCTACGCGATGCCCGAGGCGGGCTATCTGCCGATCCCCGCGAAGCTCGCGCGCGCCGGCGTCAAGGACATGGTGCGGATTTCGGATGCGCGCATGAGCGGCACCGCCTACGGCACGATCGTGCTGCACGTCTCGCCGGAGGCGGCGGCGGGCGGCCCCCTCGCGCTGGTGAAGAACGGCGACCGCATCCGGCTCTCGGTGAAGGAGCGCCGCATCGATCTGCTGGTGAAGGAAGATGAGCTGGCGAAGCGCCGCGCCGCCTGGAAGCCCCCGGTCAAAGCGCCCTCGCGCGGCTACGCGAAGCTTTACATCGACCACGTGCTGCAGGCCGAGCACGGCTGCGACTTCGATTTCCTGCGCAAGGCTTGAAGGCCCGGGCGGCGCGGAACTTGGGCAGCGCCCGGCGCGTTGCAGGCGAAGCAGATCGGCAGGCGTCTGGACAAGGAGGTGGACCATGAAACGGATGATGGTGCGGTACAAGGTCAAGGCCGACCGGGCCGCCGAGAATGAGGGCTACATCGCCAAGGTGTTCGAGCAGCTCGGGCGCGAAAAGCCCGCAGGGCTGCGCTACGCGTCGATTAAGCAGAGCGACGGCGTGAGTTTCGTCCACATCGTGTCGCTCGAAGCCGCGGACGGCGCCAACCCGTTGGGACAACTGGCGGCGTTCAAGGCCTTCACGGCGCAGATCAAGGAGCGCTGCGAGGAGCTACCTGTCGCGCAAGAGCTCGAAGAGGTGGGCTCGTACCGGTTCTTTGGCAGCTGAACGTCGGCGCCGCGCGGGGACGCGGATTGCCTCGCGGCGCACTCTTTTCGTTCCGCTCGCCGCTCGCGCTTGCCCAGGCGCGCGGCTATGGCGCGATGGCGAAGCTGCTGCGCCGAGCCGGCGCGCGCTGAGCGAGCCTCGGCTCGCCGGGCTTGCGCTTCGAGCCGCGACTCACGCCTCGGTTACCATGAATGCATGATCCCGACCCGGGTCTGAACAAGACGAGAGACCGATGCCAATGACTGCGAAATTCGTGAGTGACGTGCTGTTGTGGAGCGCCGTGATCAACTACGGTGTGCTGGTGGTGTGGTTTGCGATGTTTTCGCTGGCGCACGACTGGATGCATCGGCTGCACGGCAGGTGGTTCCGGCTGAGCGCGGAGCGCTTCGACGCGATCCACTATGCCGTCATGGCGTTCTACAAGATCTGCATCATCATGTTCAACCTGGTGCCGTATATCGCGCTGCGCATCGCAGCATGACGCGCAGAATCGAGGCGCTGCTGTTCGACCTCGGCGGCGTCGTCATCGAGATCGACTTTCACCGGGTGTTCGCGGCATGGGCAGGGCACGCGGGCGTACCGGTCTCCGAGCTTCAAAAGCGCTTTGCGTTCGATGCGGCCTATCAGCGTCATGAGCGCGGCGAGATCGCAGCCGTCGCGTACTTTGGCGCGGTGCGCGGCGCGCTTGGTGTTTCGCTCAGCGACGCGCAGATGGAGCAGGGCTGGAACGCGATCTTCATCGGCGAGATGCCGGGCGTAGCGCAGCTGCTCGCCGGGCTGGCGCCGCGCCTGCCGCTTTATGCGTTCAGCAACTCGAACGCGACGCACCGCGCGTTCTGGCAGACGCGCTATGCGCGCACGCTTGCGCCCTTTCGCGACGTATTCGTGTCCTGCGACCTGGGCGCGCGCAAACCCGAGGCGCGCGCCTACGAGCAAGTCGCGGCGGCGGTTGGCGCGCCCAGCAGCCGGATCCTGCTCCTCGACGACACCGAGGAGAACGTGCTCGGTGCGCGCCGCGCCGGCATGCAGGCCGAATGCGTGCGCTCCGCGGCGGAGATTGCCGGTGCGCTCGCGCCGCTGCTGCCCTGAGCGCGCCCGCTCGGGCACAATGCTGCAGGCAAGCGATCGGGCCCCGGAACGGAAATGCTCCAGCTCTATTACTACCCCGGCAACGCGAACCTCGCGCCGCACATCCTGCTCGAGGAGATCGACGCGCGCTATGAGCTTGTGCTGCTCGACCGCACCCAAAACGCGCACAAAGATCCGGCGTACCTGAAGCTCAATCCGCACGGGCGCATCCCCACGCTGGTGGACGGCGCGCTGGTGCTCTACGAGTCGGCCGCGATCTGCCTGCATCTCGCCGATCGCCACTCCGAGGCGGGCCTCGCGCCGGCGATCGGCACCGAGGCGCGCGCGCAATTCTACAAGTGGCTCATCTACCTCACCAACACGCTGCAGGCCGAGCTGTTGCTGTATTTCTATCCGGAACGGCTGACCGACGACGCGGGCGCGGCGTCCCAGGTGAAGGATCATGCCGAGGCGCGCGTCGCCGGCATGCTCGATTTCTGCGACCGCGAGCTCGGTGCGAGCGGCGGACCCTACCTGCTCGGCGAGCGCTACTGCGCGGCCGATTCGTATCTGCTGATGCTCTCGCGCTGGACGCGCAACATGCAGCATCCGGCCCGCGCGCGCACCCACCTCGGTGCGTTCCTCGAAGCCGTGTTCGCGCGTCCGGCGGTGCGGCGCGCGTTCGCGAGCGAGAAGATCGAGCCGCCGTTCTTCTGATGCGCCCGGCCGTCCCCGTCGCGGCGCTGCTCGCCGCGAGCTTCCTTGGCGGCGCCCCCGCCGCGGCACAGGACTGGCGCCCGGCGACCATCGAAGTACCCGCGGGCGAGTTCCTGGCCGGCTCGGACCAGGCCGAGCGCGACACCGCGTACCGGCTGGATGCGATCGCCTACGGCAGCCCGATCACGCGCGAGCAGGGCTGGTACCAGCACGAACGGCCGCGCCGCCCGGCTACGACGCGCGCCTTCGCAATGACGCGCACGCCGATCACCAATCGCCAATACGCCGCGTTCGTTGCCGAAACGCGGCATGGCGCGCCCGATGTCGATCGCGCGACCTGGTCCTCCTACGGTCTGATCCACCTCTGGGAAGCGACGCGACGCCATGCATGGCCGGACGGGAAACCGCCGGCCGGCCGCGAGGACCACCCGGTGGTGCTGGTCAGCCAGGCCGACGCGCGCGCCTATGCCGCGTGGCTCTCGAAGAAAACCGGCGAGCGGTGGCGCCTGCCAAGCGAGCTCGAGTGGGAGAAGGCGGCGCGCGGCACCGATGGGCGCGCCTTTCCCTGGGGCGTCGAGTTCGATGCGAGGCGCCTGAACAGCCACGACGCCGGCCCCTTCGACACCATGCCGGTGGGAGCGTATCCCGCGGGCGCGAGCCCCTACGGATTGCTCGATGCCGTCGGGCAGGTCTACGAGTGGACCTCGAGCGCCGCGGGCGCCGGGCGTGCACTCGTCAAGGGCGGCTCGTGGGACGACCGTGGCTGCGGCGTGTGCCGCCCTGCGGCGCGCCACGGCCGGCCGGTGGCGCTACGCCACATCCTGATCGGCTTTCGCCTGCTGCGGGAGCGGCGCAACTAGCCATGCGCGGCGCAAGTTTCTCATTCGCAACAATTGTCGCGCTGCAGCGTGACACGCGCCCCGGCCGCCGGTAAAATGCTTTAGGCTTAATCTATTCAGGCTTGGAGCTTTCATGCTGCGCCCGATTCCAGCCGCAGGCGAGCGCGCCGCACCGCGGCGCCGCGTTCTCCAGAGCGCCGGCCCGGAAGACCGCGAGTCCGGCTCGCGCGCCGGCGAGCACCGCGCGCTGCGCCTGTGGCTGCGGTTGCTCACCTGTACCCAGCTGATCGAGCGCCACGTGCGCGTCCGGCTGCGCGAGCGCTACGCCACCACGCTGCCGCGCTTCGACCTCCTTTCGCAGCTCGAGCGCCATCCTGCGGGGCTGAAGATGAACGCGCTGTCGCGTCGCATGATGGTGACCGGAGGCAACGTCACCGGCATCGTCGACCAGCTGGCGCGCGAGAAGTTGGTCGAGCGCCTCGCCGAGCCCGCCGACCGGCGCGCCTTTCGCGTGCGGCTGACGCGTGCCGGCGAGCGCGCCTTCGCCGAGATGGCGCGCGAGCACGAGGCCTGGATCGTGGCGATCCTTGCCGGCCTCAACCGCCGCGAGCACGCCGAGCTGCTCGGCCTGCTCGCCAAGGTGAAGCAGCACTGCCTCGAGATCACCGGGAAAAAGGAACCGCGATGAAGCAAGTTCGCACCGCGCTCGCCGGCTACCAGGCGAAGCATTTCAAGTGGCGGGTCGAGGACCGCGTCGGCGTCATCACGCTCGACCGGCCCGAGCGCAAGAACCCGCTCACTTTCGAGTCCTACGCCGAACTGCGGGACCTGTTCCGCGCGCTCGAGTACGCCGGCGACGTGAAAACCGTGGTGTTCGCGGGCTCGGGGGGCAACTTCTGCTCCGGTGGCGACGTGCACGAGATCATCGGCCCGCTGACGAAAATGCCGGCGCCCGAGCTGCTGGAGTTCACCCGGATGACGGGCGAGCTCGTGAAGGCGATGCGCGCCTGTCCGCAGCCGATCGTCGCCGCGGTCGAAGGCGTGTGCGCAGGGGCCGGGGCGATGATCGCGCTCTTTTCCGACCTGCGTTACGGCACGCCGGGCGCAAGGGTCGCGTTCCTGTTCGTGCGCGTCGGCCTTGCGGGCTGCGACATGGGCGCCTGCGCCATGCTGCCGCGCGTGATCGGGCAGGGTCGCGCGGCCGAGCTCCTGTACACCGGGCGCTCATTCACGGGCGACGAGGGCCTCGCGTGGGGCTTTTTCAACCGGCTTGCCGAGCCGGTGCTTCCCGCCGCGATGGAGGCGGCTAGGGAGCTTGCCGCCGGGCCGAGCTTCGCCCACGCGATGACCAAGAAGATGCTATGGCAGGAATGGAATGTCGGCCTCGAGGAGGCGATCGAGATGGAGGCGCAGGCGCAGGCGATCTGCATGCAGACGCAAGATTTTCACCGCGCTTTCGAAGCCTTCGCCGGCAAGCAAAAGCCCGTCTTCAAGGGCGACTGATGGATCGGTTCGCGCATTACGAATGGCCGTTCTTCGAGGCGCGCCACGCTGAGCTGGCGCGGAAGACAGACGCGTGGGCGGCGCACAGCCTCGCCTACGCGCACGAGGTAGACGAGCGTGCGCCCCCCGGGACGAGCGCCGACGCGATCTGCCGCAGGCTCGTGAAAGACCTCGGCGCGGCGGGTTTGCTTGCGCACTGCGCACCGGGCGGCGATGCCTTCGATGTGCGCTCGATCGCCCTGGTCCGCGAGGTGCTGGCCTACCACGCCGGGCTCGCCGATTTTTCGTTCGTCATGCAGGGGCTGGGCAGCGGTCCGATCGCGCTTGCCGGGAGCGAGGCGCTCAGGAAGCGTTACTTGCCGCGTGTCGCCGCCGGCGAGGCGATCGCCGCGTTCGCGCTTTCCGAGGCCGACGCGGGCTCGGACGTCGCCGCGCTCAAGACCAGCGCGCGCCGCGACGGCGCGCACTGGGTGATCGACGGCGCCAAGACCTGGATCTCGAACGGGGGCATCGCCGATTTCTACGTCGTGTTCGCGCGCGCCGCGGAGGGCGCCGGAACCAAGGGCATTTCGGCCTTCGTGGTCGACGCGGCGACCCGGGGCCTGGACAGCTCGGAGCGCATCGACATCGTGGCGCCGCACCCGATGGCGACGATCCGTTTCTCGGGCTGCCGCGTACCGGCCGAACAGCTGCTTGGCGCGCCGGGCGAAGGCTTCAAGCTGGCGATGCGAAACCTGGACGTGTTCCGCACGACGGTAGCGGCGGCAGCGCTCGGTTTCGCGCGTCGCGCGCTCGACGAAGCGCTTGCACGAGCGCGCAGCCGCGAGCTGTTCGGCCAGAGGCTGGGCGACTTCCAGATGACGCAGGCAAAGCTCGCCGACATGGCGACCGCGATCGAGGCCGGGGCGCTCCTCGCCTACCGCGCGGCCTGGGTGCGCGACGTAAAGGGCCGGCGCGTCACGCGCGAAGCGGCGATGGCCAAGATGCACGCCACCGAGGCGGCGCAGGAGGTGATCGATTGCGCGGTGCAGATCCTGGGCGGCCTGGGCGTGAAACGCGGCCACCCGGTCGAGCGCCTGTACCGCGAGGTGCGCGCGCTGCGGATCTACGAGGGCGCGACCGAGGTGCAGAAAGTGATCATCGCGCGCGAGCTGCTGAAGACCAGGTGACAACGGCGTTGAATCGGGAAAACGGAGTCGGAGAATGAACACCACCGTACATATCGACACCTTCGCGCGGGACAACCTGCCGCCGCGCGCGCAGTGGCCGGAGTTCCTGTTCGAGCTGCCCGAGCTGAAATACCGGGCGCGCCTGAACTGCGCCGCCGAGCTGCTCGACCGGCAGGTCAAGCAAGGCAACGGCGCTCGCATCGCGCTGCGCGCGCCAGACGGCAAAGCCACTTACTCGCAGCTCCTGGCGCAGGCGAACCGCATCGCGCACGTACTCGTGAAGGAGATGGGCCTCGCGCCGGGCAACCGCGTGCTGCTGCGCGGCCCGAACAGCCCGATGATGGCGGCGTGCTACTTCGCCGTGATCAAGGCGGGCGGGATCGCGGTGGCGACGATGCCGCTCCTGCGCGCCAGGGAGCTCACGCAGATCGTAACCAAGGCGCAGGTCAGTCACGCGCTGTGCGACAAGCGCCTCGAGGCAGAGCTCGCCGCGGCGCTGCCCAGGTGCCCGAGCTTGAAGGCCGTGAAGACCTGGCACGACGACGCGGCGGACTCGATCGAGCCGCTCGCGGCGAAGCAGCCGGCGAGCTTCAGGAATCTCGACACCGCCTCGGACGACGTGGCGCTGATCGCCTTCACCTCCGGGACCACCGGCATGCCGAAGGGCACGATGCATTTCCACCGCGACGTGCTGGCGATGTGCGACACCTTCCCGCGCTCCTGCCTGGAGCTGAAAAAGAACGACATCGTCTGCGGCACGCCGCCGCTCGCTTTCACGTTCGGTCTGGGCGGCATGCTGTGCTTCCCGCTGCGCGTGGGCGCATCGACCGTGCTCATCGAGAAGCTCGCGCCCGACACACTGCTCGAAACGATCCAGAAGTTCCGCGCCACGGTGTGCTTTACCGCGCCGACGATGTATCGCGCGATGGCCTCGATCGCCAGGAATTACGACCTCGGCAGTCTGAAGAACTGCGTCTCGGCAGGTGAAGCGCTGCCGGATGCGACGCGCCAGCTGTTCAGGCAGGCGACCGGCATCGAAATCATCGACGGCATCGGCTCAACCGAGATGATCCATATCTTCATCTCGCATACACCCGAGCGCGTACGGCCCGGCGCCACCGGCTATGCGATTCCGGGCTACAAGGCGACGGTGCTCGACGAGCGGGGCAAGCCGTGCAAGCCGGGCGAGATCGGGCGTCTGGCGGTCAAGGGCCCGACCGGCTGCCGCTACCTCGCCGACGAACGCCAGAAGGACTACGTCCTCAAGGGCTGGAACGTCACCGGCGACGCCTACCTGATGGACGAGGACGGCTACTTCCACTACCAGGCGCGCATCGACGACATGATCGTCTCGGCGGGCTACAACATCGCCGGTCCGGAGGTGGAAGGCGCGCTCCTCGAGCACCCCGCCGTCGCCGAGTGCGGCGTGATCGGCTGGCCCGACGAGGCGCGCGGCACCATCGTCAAGGCCTTCGTCGTGCTCAAGCCCGGCTATCAGAGGAACGACACCATGATCGCCGAGTTGCAGGATCACGTGAAGCACGCGATCGCACCCTACAAATATCCGCGCGCAATCGAATTCGTCGATGCGCTGCCGCGCACCGAAACCGGCAAGCTGCAGCGCTTCAAACTGAGGAGCGGGGCATGATGACAATCCTGCAGCCTCCGCACTGGGCGCGCCCCCGGGGATTCGCCAACGGCATCGCCGTCCGGGGCGGCACCACCGTCTACATTGCCGGGCAGATCGGCTGGACCGGCGAGGGCCGCTGGCAGGCCAAGGATTTCGCCGGTCAGTTCCGCCAGGCGCTCGCCAACATCCTGGCGGTGCTCGCTCAGGCCGGCGGCGGGCCCGAGCACCTGGTGCGGCTCACCTGGTACGTCCTCGACAAACAGGAGTACCTTCGCTCGATGAAGGAGCTCGGCGCCGCGTACCGCGAGCTGATGGGCCGCAATTTCCCGGCGATGGCGGTGGTGCAGGTCGGCGCTCTGGTCGAGGACGAGGCGAAGCTGGAGATCGAAGCGACGGCGGTGATCCCGGATTGAGGACGCCGCGCGTCGCGCGTGCAGGGGCGGCAAAGGAGCGGGTTATGAAAGTGAGCATCATCGGCGGTGGACCCGGGGGCCTGTACTTCGCGCTGCTCGCGAAGAAGCAGTGGCCCGACTGGGACATCACGGTGCTCGAGCGCAACCGCCCGGACGACACCTTCGGCTTCGGGGTCGTGTTCTCCGACGAGACGCTCGGCACCTTTCGCGACTACGACCGGCCCTCCTACGAGGCGATCCGGCGCGCCTTTGCCTACTGGGGCGACGTCGACGTGGTCTACAAAGGCCAGGTCATTCGCTGCGGGGGCAACGGCTTCTGCGGCTGTTCGCGCATGATGCTGCTCAAGCTCCTGCAGAGCCGCTGCGCCGAGCTCGGCGTGAAGATGCAGTTCCAGCATGAAGTCGCGGCAATCGAGGAGTGCAAGGGCTCGGACCTGATCGTCGTCGCCGACGGCATCAACTCGCGCATCCGCGAGACGCACAAGGCGCATTTCAGACCGAGCGTCGACCTGCGCCCCAACAAATTCACCTGGCTCGGCTCGACCAGGCCGCTCGATGCCTTCAAGTACTTTTTCCGCGACACGCCGCACGGCATCATGCTCGCGCACTGCTACCAGTACGAGAAAGGCGCCTCGACGTGGGTGATCGAGACGGGTGCCGAGACGTGGCAGAAGCTCGGTTTCGACACCATGTCCGAGGAGCGGATGCTGCGCGCGATCGAGGGCGTATTTGCCGAGGAGCTCGCCGGCCACAAGCTGATCGCCAACCGCTCGTTGTGGCGCAACTTTCCCACCATCCGCAACGAGACCTGGGTGATGGGCAATGTGGTGCTGATCGGCGACGCCAAGGCCACGGCGCACTTCTCGATCGGCTCCGGCACCAAGCTCGCCATGGAGGACGCGATCGCGCTGTTCGAGTCGCTCCGCGCCAGGGGTGAGGTCAAGGCGGCGCTGGCGCACTTCGATTCGCAACGCCGCGAGGACGTCGAGAAAACGCAGCACGCGGCTGACGTCTCGCTCGCCTGGTTCGAGAACATGAAGCGCTACTGGGGCATGGACCCGCTGCAGTTCGCCTTCGGCGTGATGTCGCGCTCCAAGCAAATCACCTACGACAACGTGGCGCTGCGCGATCCGCGCTTTCTCGCCGACGTCACCCAGTGGTTCGCGCGCAAGCTGCGCAGCCAGGGGTTCGAAGTCGACGTCAACGATCCGCCGCTGCCGATGTTCATGCCGTTTCGGCTACGCGGCATGCAGGTCGAGAATCGCGTAGTGGTCTCGCCGATGGACCAGTACATGGCGCTCGAGGGCTTTCCGACCGACTGGCACCTGGTGCACCTCGGCAGCCGCGCGATTGGCGGCGCGGGGCTCGTCTTCACCGAGATGACCTGCACCTCGCCCGAGGGCCGCATCTCGCCGGGCTGCACCGGACTGTGGAACGAGGCGCAGCGCGACGCTTGGAAGAAGATCGTCGATTTCTGCCATCAGCACTCGAAAGCCAAGATTTGCCTGCAGATCGGCCATTCCGGGCGCAAGGGCTCGACCCAGCTCGGCTGGGAGCGCATGGACTACCCGCTCGAGACCGGCAACTGGGACGTGATTGCGCCGAGCCCGCTGCCCTACCTGCCCGAATCGCAGATGCCGCGCGAGATGACGCGCAAGGACATGGAGGCCGTGTGTAAAGAGTTCGTCCGCAGCGCGACGCTCGGTGCCCAGGCCGGCTTCGACATGCTAGAGATCCACTGCGCGCACGGCTACCTGCTTTCCTCGTTCATCTCGCCGCTCACCAATCGGCGCGCAGACGAATACGGCGGGCCGATCGAGAACCGGCTGCGTTTCCCGCTCGAGGTGTTCCGTGCCTGCCGCGCGGTGTGGCCGCAGGAAAAGCCGATGTCGGTACGCATTTCGGCCACGGACTGGGCGCCTGGCGGACTGACCGAAGCCGACTTGCTCGCCGCCGCGTGCGCCTTCAAGGGGGCCGGCGCCGACCTGATCGACGTGTCCACCGGCCAGGTGGTGCCGCAGCAGAAGCCGGTCTACGGGCGTATGTACCAGACGCCCTTCTCGGACAAGGTGCGCAACGAGGTCGGCATCGCCACCATGGCGGTGGGCAACATCACGATCGCCGACCAAGTCAACACGATCGTGGTCTCGGGGCGCGCGGATCTGGTGGCGCTTGCGCGCCCGCACTTAAGCGATCCGTACTTTACGCTGCGCGCGTCGGCGTGGTATCAGCACCACGGGCAGTTCTGGCCCAAGGCATACCTTGCGGGCCGCGACCAGGCGTTCCGCCTCGCGCCGCGCGAGCGTGAGGAGTGGATCGCCGGTCGCGTCGCGCTCAAGCCGCCTTCGCACGAGGTCAGGGAAGAGGCCTCGAAGGACGGCGCCGCGAAGGACAAGAGCCTGAAGCCGGGCGCCAAGAAAAGGGCCGCCTGAGCGGGAGAACGAGGCATGGGGCCGCTACCGCTTCCGCCACGGCGCAGCGCCTTCGGGCGCGAGCTGTGCAACGACGACACCCACTGGGGTCTCATCGAGCGCCGCGCGCAGGACACGCCCTCAGGCATCGCGCTGCTGCACGGCGGCGAGCGCATGTCGTTCCTCCAGCTGCGCGAGCGCGCCGCGCGCCTGGCGGCGGGACTCGCCGCGCTCGGCATCGGCAAGGGCGACGTGGTTGCGATGCAACTGCCCAATATCCCGGAATTCGTCGTCACGCACGCCGCCATCAGCGCGCTCGGCGCGGTCACGCAGACGGTGCACATGGCCTACCGGCGCGCCGAGCTCGGCTTTTTGCTCGCGCACAGCGAGGCGCGCGCGTTCGTGTGTCTGGCGCACTTCAAGGACGAGTCGCCCGCCACCGAGGCGCTGGCGCTGTCGCGCGAGATCAGCGCGCTCGCGCACGTGATCGCGCTCGGCGAAAAGCACGAGGGGCCGCTCTTTTACGGCGATCTCGCGGCGAGCGCCGCGCTGCAGAGGTTTCCCGAAGTCTCGGCCGACGACCCGTTCCTGCTGCTCTACACCTCGGGCACGACCGACAACCCGAAGGGCGTGCCGCTGGATGCGCGCGGCTTTCTCGCCAACGCCCGCCTCAGCGTGCCCGAACTCGAGATCAGCGCGCGCGACGTGCTGCTGCCGGCGGCGCCGCTCAGCCACCTCTACGGCCTGTGGGCCTGCTACCTGAGCCTGTACTCGGGAGCGGCGCTCTCGCTGCTGCCCGTGTTCACGCCGGCCGAACTCGCGATGCTGGTGCCGAAGCACCGCGCGAGCTGCGTGTTCGCCGGGCCGGCGCACGTCAAGCCGATCCTCGATCAGCGCCTGATCGATGCGCATGATTTCTCCTCGGTGCGCTTCGTGTGCCTGTCGGGCAGCACGGTGCCGCCGGCGCTCGCCGAGGCGCTGGAGGCGAAGCTCGCCGCAAGCGGCGGCAAGACGATCCAGCTCTTCGGCATGAGCGAGCTGCAGGCGGGGTCCTACACTCGGCCGGGCGATCCGGCCAAAGTGCGCCACCGCACGGCGGGCGCCGCCGCGCCGGGCACCGAGCTGCGCGTGGTCGACGACGGCGACGCGCCTGTCGCAGCGGATGCGGAGGGGCGGCTGCAGGTGCGCGGCGCCGCGGTGTTCTCCGGCTACCTCAAGAATCCGGCGGCCACTGCCGAGGCCTTCACGGGCGACGCGTGGTTCGAGACCGGCGATACGGCGCGCCTCACGGCGCAGGGCGAGCTCGTCCTTACCGGCCGGGTCAAGGAGATCATCAACCGCGGCGGGGTGAAGTATTCACCCATCGACGTCGAGACGATCATCGAGCGCGTGCCTGGCGTCGCCCGCAGCGCCATCGTGCCCTACGCGGATGCGACGCTTGGCCAACGCGCGTGCGTATTCGTGCAAGTCGCGCCCGGCGCGGCCGCGCCGAGCCTTAATGCGATCACGCGTGCGCTCGACGCAGCCGGGGTGGCGAAGTTCAAGTGGCCCGAACGGCTCGAGCTGATCGACGCGCTGCCGCTCACCCCGACGCAGAAAGTGATGCGCGGGCGGCTGCGCGAGCGGCTGGTGCACCGGGAAGGCGAGGCGCAATGATCACGCTCTGGGAGCTCAAGGGCCGCGACGGGCGTCGCTACAGTCTGTATTCATGGCGCGCGCGCATGGCGCTCAGGCACAAGGGTCTCGAGTTCGAGTCGCGCCCGGTATTCATGTCGGACAAGGAATCGATCGCCTTTTCCGGCGGCAAGACCGTGCCGGTGGCGTGATGCGGCTCCTGCTGCTCTCCAATTCCCGCAACCCTGGCGGCGGCTACCTCGAGCACGCCGCGGCGCTGATCGGGGAATTCCTCGGCGCCGAGGCGAAGCGGCTGCTGTTTTTTCCGTACGCCGCGGTGCGCCGGGATTTCGACGCTTACGCGACGCAGGTGCGGCGGGTACTCGGGCGCCGGGGTCACACCCTCATCGGCGCGCACCGCGGCCCGCTCGAGCGCGCCATCGCCGAGGCCGAGGGCTTCGTGGTCGGCGGCGGCAACACCTTCAGGCTGCTCGACGAAATGCAGCGCCGCGGTGCGCTCACGGCGGTGGCGCGGCGGGTGCGCGCGGGCGTGCCCTACATCGGCTGGAGCGCGGGCGCCAACCTCGCCTGCCCGACGATCCGCACCACCAACGACATGCCGATCGTCGAGCCGAAAGCACTCTCCGCGATGCGCCTCGTGCCCTTCCAGCTCAATGCGCACTACACCGAGCGCACGCTCGCGCGCCATGGCGGCGAATCGCGCGACGAGCGCATCGCCGAGTTCCATGCGCTCAACCCGGAGCTCGCGGTGCTCGGCGTGCGCGAAGGCAGCGCGGTGCGCGTCGAAGGCGCGCGCGCCAGCCTCGAACTGGGGCCCGGCGCGCGGCTCTTTTGGGCCGGCCGCAAGCCGCGCGACCTCGCGCGCGGGGCCGACCTGAGTTTCCTGCTGTGCGCATGAATTCGGCCGCGAATCGCTGCGCCTGGGCACGCAATCCGCTCGCCGTCGCGTATCACGATCGCGAATGGGGCGTGGCAACCAGAAGCGACCGTAGGCTCTTTGAATTGCTGATCCTCGAGGGCGCGCAGGCCGGCCTCGCCTGGGACACGATCCTCGCCAAACGCGAGAACTACCGGCGCGCCTTCCACGGCTTCGATGCGAAGCGCATCGCGCGCTACGGCGCCGCCGAGCGCCGGCGGCTGCTCGCCGATGCCGGCATCGTGCGCAACCGCCTCAAGATCGAGGCGGCGATCGTCAACGCGCAGCGCTTTCTGGAGCTGCAGAAGGAGTTCGGCAGCTTCGCGGCCTACCTGTGGGGCTTTGTCGAGGGCAAGCCGCTGCAGGGCCGGCGCCGCGCCCCGGCCGACGTGCCGGCTCGCAGCGACGTCTCGGACGCGTTGTCGAAGGACCTCAGGAAGCGCGGCTTCAAGTTCGTCGGCTCGACCATCATGTACGCGTTCATGCAGGCCGTGGGCATGGTCAACGACCACACCAGGAACTGCTTCCGCCACCGGGAGCTCGCGAAGCGATGAGGCCGCTCGCGCTCATCGCGGCGCTCGCCGTTGCCGGCCCGGCTGCGGCGGCGGATTACGGCATCGGAGGCGTCGCCCTCGGCATGAACGAGGTGAGGGTGAGGAAGCAGTTTCCGAGCGCGCACTGCAGGCCGCTCGAGTGGAAGAGCGAGGCCGCCGACCGGCGCTGCGACGACAGCCGCATCAGCGTGGCCGGCGTCGACGCGAGTGTCACGATCTATCTCAGGCGGGATGCAGTGCAGGCCTTCGACTTGCGATTCAACACCCGGGAAGTCAAGCGCGTCGTCGCCTATTTCAAAACGCTGTACGGTCCGCCGCAAAGCGAGGGTTCCGAGACGATCGTGCGCGGCGACCGGCCGCCGCGCGAGGTTTTCATGGCGCGCTGGGCAGCAGGCACCGACAGCGCGGTGCTCTCGTCGCAGCCGGAGCGTAAGCGCTCAATGATCAACGTCTGGCGCGGCGACTTCGACGAAGAGCTCTACCGCGTCAAGTAGCGCCCGCTACGCGTAGATCCACGGACGCCGCCGCCGGTCGCGCGCCTGCCAGTGGGCGATCTCGGCCTCGCGCGTGAGCGTCAAGCTGATCGCATCCAGTCCTTCGAGCAGTGCCTTCTTCTTCAGCGCATCGACCTCGAAGGCGATTGCCGCCCCGGCCGCGTCAGTGATCGTCTGGCGCGCGAGATCGACGCTGAGGCTGGCGCGCTCGGGCCGCGCGAGGAGCGCAGCGCCGAGGCGCTCCACGGTCGCTCTCGGCAGGCGCACCGGCAACACGCCATTTTGCAGGCAGTTGCCGAAAAAAATCTCGCCGAAGGAGGGCGCGATCACGCAGCGGATTCCCATGCCGGCGAGCGCCCACACCGCCATCTCGCGCGAGCTGCCGCAGCCGAAGTTCTCGCCGCAGACCAGTATCTTGGCCCCGCGCCAGGGCTCGCGGTTTAGGACGAACTCCGGATTTTCGCTGCCATCGGGGAGATAGCGCAGCATCTCGAACGCCCAGCGCCCCAGGTCCTGTTTCGCCACGCGCGTGCAGCGCTCGACGCGGATGATCATGTCGGTGTCGACGTTCGGCGCCGGCCAGTAAGCCGCGACCGCTTCGAGCAAGCTGAATTTTTCCATCGTCAGCGCAGCAGAAGGCGCACGTCGACGATTTCGCCCGCGATCGCGCATGCCGCCGCCGTGGCGGGGCTCGCGAGATGGGTGCGCGCGCGCGGGCCCTGGCGGCCGACGAAATTGCGGTTCGAAGTCGAGACGCAGCGCGCCCCGGGCTCGACCAGCTCGCCGTTGGCGCCGACGCACAGCGAGCACCCGGGCTCGCGCCACTGGAAGCCCGCGTCGCGGAACACCTCGTGCAGGCCTTCGGCCTCGGCGGCGCGCTTCACCTGCAGCGAACCCGGCACCACCCACGCGCTCACGTGCTGCGCCACTTTGCGCCCCCGCGCGATCGCGGCAGCGACGCGCAGGTCCGACAGACGCGAGTTGGTGCACGAGCCGATGAATACGCGATCGACTTTGGTACCCGCGAGCGGCGCGCCGGGCGCAAGCGCCATGTAGGCGAGCGCCTCGGCCTTGGCGGCGCGCTGCGCCGGATCGGCGTGCGACGCGAGGTCGGGGATGCGCGCATCGACCGCGGCCACGTCCTCGGGGCTGGTGCCCCAGGTGAGCTGCGGCGCGAGCGCGGTGCAATCGATCTGCGCTTCGCGGTCGAACTTCGCCTGCGGGTCGCCTGGCAGCGTCTGCCACCACGCGAGCGCCTGCGGCCACAGCTCGCCCTGCGGCGAAAACGGACGATCCTTCAGGTAAGCGAATGTAGTTTCGTCGGGCGCCACCATGCCGACCTTGGCGCCGAGCTCGATCGACAGGTTGCACAGGGTCATGCGGCTCTCCATGTCGAGCGCGCGCACCGCGGCGCCGGCGTACTCGATGGCGTGGCCGGTGCCGCCAGAAGCACCCACCTTGCCGATGAGCGCGAGGATCATGTCTTTCGCATACACCCCCTTCGCCGGCGCACCGTCGAAGCGTGCGCGCATGGTCTGCGGGCGGCGCTGCTCGATGGTCTGCGTGGCGAGCACGTGCACGATCTCGCTCGCGCCGATGCCGAAGCCGATGGCGCCGAGCGCGCCGTTGGTGCAGGTGTGCGAGTCGCCGCAGACTACCAGCGTGCCGGGTTGCGTGATGCCAAGCTCGGGCGCGATCACGTGCACGATGCCCTGTCCGTCCTCACCGACGTCGAACAACCGCACGCCGGCGCGGCGCGTCTCCAGGCGCAGGCTGTCGACGAGCGCGTTGGCCCAATCGTGCGCGCCTCCGGTGCGCCCGGGTGCCGAGGAAACGACGTGATCGGGCGTGGCGAAGCTGAGCTCGGGATTGCGCGTCCGCAGACCTCGCGCCCGCAACTCGGCGAGCCCCCGGCCGCCGCCGAGGTCGTGCAGCAGGTGGCGATCGACGTGCAGGAGTTGCACGCCGCCGCCGAGGTCGGCGACCACGTGCGCGTCCCACACCTTGTCGAAGAGCGTGCGAGCCATCAGCGCGGGTAGGAGCCGTCGTTGATGTCGAGAGTCATGCCGTTCACATATTCGGGGCTCGTGCTGCCGAGCCACAGGATCGCCGCGGCCACCTCGTCCGGCCGGCAGGCGCGGCCGGCATAGACCGAGCGCATCACGCCGTCCTTGCGCGACTGCGGCAGCTGCTCGTACATGCCGGTTTGGGTCGGCCCGGGGGCCACGGCGTTCACCGTGACGCCGTGCCTGCCCAACCAGCCGGCAAAGCTCTTGGTGATGTTGATGAGCGCCGCCTTGGTGGCGCCGTACCAGAGGTCCGGATGGCCGGTGAAGGCGGCCACCGAGGCGACATTGACGATGCGCCCGGCGATGCCGGCCCCGGGGGTTCTGGCGCGGCGCGCGATCATCTGCGGCGCGAGCGCCTGCATGAGCGCCGCCGGCGCCTCGAGGTTGACCGCGAGGATCTCGCGCTTGTGCGCTTCCGGAATCGCGTCGTAGGGCTCGCAGAAGAGGACACCGGCGTTATTCACCAAGGTGTCGATCTCGCCGAGCGAGGCGACCAGCCCGGCGATGCCCTCCAGCGCGGTGAGATCGTAGCGCACGCGCGTCGCGCTTTCGGGCAGGTCGCACCTGGAGAAGTCTTTGTCGAGCGCGAGCAAGCGGTAGCCCGCACCGAGGAAGGCGTGCGCGGTCGCAAGGCCGATGCCGCGCCCAGCACCGGTGACAAGCGCAGTCGGCATGCGTGCTTAGCCCCCGAGTCCGGGCATCGCAAAGCCGGCGTTCTTGAGCTCGAGGATCAGCACCTCCTCCTGCTCGCGCGTCAATTCGACGAGCGGGGGGCGCACCGTCTTCCACTGCGGGTCGTTGCCGAAGTGCGCGATGAGGGCCTTGAGCGCCGGGATCATCGGCTGCTTCTGCACGATCTTGCGGGTCGCGCTGATGCCGGACTGCAGCGCATCGGCGTCCGCGGTCTGCCACTTGCGAAAGACGATGTCGATCGGGCCGGGGTTGACGTTGCCGGTCGCGGTGATACAACCCTTGCCGCCGTGGCGCATGTTGTCGAGCAGAAACGCCTCGCTGCCGGCGAACACGTCGAAGCCGTCCTTGGCGAAGGCATCGAGCATCGCCTTCGTATTCGCCCACTCACCGGAGGAATCCTTCACTCCTGCGACGATGCCGGGAAAGCGTTTCAGCAGCCGCTCGATGAGCGTGAGCGAGATCGACACCTGCGCGACCGGCGGGATGTGGTACAGGTACACGCGCAGCCGGTCGTCGCCGACGCGCTCGATCACCTCGGCGAAGTTGCGGAACAAGCCTTCGTCGGAGACGCCCTTGTAGTAGAACGGCGGCAGCATCAGCACGCCGGCGCAGCCGAGCTTGACTGCCTGGCGCGTCATCTCGATCGAGTCGGTCAGCGCGCAGTGCCCGGTGCCCGGCATGAGCGCCTCGGCAGGCACCCCGCCGGCAATCAGTGCCTCGAGCAGCTTCGTTTTCTCGCCGACCGACATCGAGTTCGCCTCGCTGTTGGTGCCGAATACGGCAAGGCCCGAGCAGCCGTTCTTGAGCAGCCATTTGCAGTGGCGCACGAAGCGTGCGGCGTCGGGCGCGTAATCCCTGGAGAACGGGGTGACCACCGGCGAGAGCACGCCGGCGATGCGGTTCTTCTTTGCCATGTGCGCTTTCTTTGCGGCAGGAGGCTCGCCTGGATTGCGCGCGCCTCCCGGGGTAGAGTGAAGGTGCCATTATGCAAGCAGCGCGCGCGCTGAGAAAGCTCGGGGTCGAAATGCTGTGCGCGGCGGCGCTCACCGCGCCGCTCCCCGCGCAGGCAGGCGGCATCAAGATCACCATCCGCCTCGGCGATCCAGAGCGCGCCGCGGGCGTGCTGTCCTATCGCAGCAGCCACCTGGACTACCTGTACGCGCTGCCAGCGGTGGCGGGCGCGGCCGCGCCGCGCGCTGCGCTGCAGCCGTCGCAGCATCACCTTGTGGCGCACGCCGGCGCGCCGGCCGCACGCATTCTGGCGGGCGGCGCCGTGGCGATCGACGATCGCACCTTCGTCATCGAAGGCATGTATTACCGGCTGGCGGACGCGGCGCGGCTTGCGCTCGGCACGCCCGAGTCGATCGCGGCGCGGAAGCGGCTGCAGGCGAGGCTCGATGCGGGCGGGTTCACCCTCTTGCCGCGCGGCGTCGAACCCTCCGGCATCCGGGTCGTTTCGCTGTTGCCCTAGCCTACCCGGCGGGCGCGCCGGGTAAACTCGCTGCACCATGATGAAACTCTCCAGCGCCTGCAACATCGACGACCTGCGCCTGCTCGCGCGCCGGCGGCTGCCGCGCATGATTTTCGATTTCTTCGACGGCGGCGCCGAGGACGAGGTGACGCTGCGGGCAAATCGCGCCGCCTACGAGCGGCTGCGCTTCGCGCCGCGAGTGCTGCGCGACGTCTCGAAGCCCGACACTGCCTGCGAGATCGTCGGCGGCCCCTCGCGCTATCCGTTCCTGATCGCGCCCACCGGGTCGATCGGCATGGCCTGGCCGGGCGCCGACGTGGCCATCGCGCGCGCTGCGGCCAGGTTCGGCATTCCCTACACGCTCTCGACCAATGCCACCGCGTCGATCGAGGAAATCGCCGACAAGGCGCCGGGGCGGTTGTGGTTCCAGCTCTACGTGCTCTACGACCGCGAGTTCACCGACGGCCTGGTGCGGCGCGCCGCCGCCGCCGGCTACGAGACGCTGGTGGTGACGGTGGACCTCGCCACCGGCGGCAAGCGCGAGCGCGACTCCCATAACGGTTTCGTCGTGCCCTACTCGATGCAGCTGCGCCACGTGCTGCAGGGTGCGATGAAACCCGCGTGGGCGCTGCGCATCCTCGCCAACGGCGGAATTCCGGAATTCATCAACTTGCGCGGTTTCCAAAGGATGGCCCGCGCCGACATCGTGACAATTTCCTCCTCGATCAGCCAGCAGCTCGACGCCTCGTTCGACGACTCGGGGCTCGCGCGCCTGCGCGACATTTGGAAGGGCAAGCTGGTGGTGAAGGGGGTGGCACGCGCCGACGACGCCGAGCGCATCGTGCGCCTGGGCGCCGACGCGATCTGGCTCTCGAACCACGGCGGGCGCCAGCTCGACGGCGCCATCGCCTCGCTCGATGCGCTTCCCGCGGTCGTTGCTGCGCTCGGCTCGCGGGTGCCGGTGATCCTGGACGGTGGCGTGCGGCGCGGCTCGGACGCGCTCAAGGCCCGCGCGCTCGGCGCGCAGGCGGTGTGCATCGGCCGTGCGACGCTCTACGGCGCTTCGGTCGCGGGCGACGCGGGCGCGGTGCGCTCCCTCGAGATCCTGGTCGACGAGCTCGAGCGCACCATGAAGCTTTGCGGCGTGCGCTCGATCGGCGAGGTCGGCCCCGACCTGCTCGCGCGCTGACAAGGGCATGGCGGAACTCCCGGTCCTGGTGATCGGCGGCGGCATCGGTGGGCTCGCCGCGGCGCTCGCGCTCGCGCGTAAGGGGCTTGCGGTGCGCGTCTTCGAGCAGTCCTCCGAATTCAAGGAAATCGGCGCGGGCATCCAGCTCGGGCCGAACGTGTACCGCATGTTCGAGGTGCTCGGTCTGACGGAGGCCATCGAGCGCTTCTCGGTGCATCCCGAGAACCTCGTCATGATGGACGGACTTAGCGGCGAGCAGGTGATCCGCGTACCGGTGGGGAGCGACGCGTTCCGCGAGCGCTTCGGCGGCTTTCTCTACGGCGTGATCCATCGCGCCGACCTGCACCAGGTGCTGCTCGAGGCCTGCAAGGCCGAGAAGAACATTCACCTGAACGAGCTGAAGAAGGTGCTGCGCTACGAGGAGCGCGGCGAGCGCGTCGCGGTGCACCTCGATGGCGGCGAGCAAGTCGAGGGCTGCGCGCTCGTCGGCTGCGACGGGCTGTGGTCGAAGATCCGCAATCAGCTCCTCGGCGACGGCAAGCCGCGCGTCTCGGGGCACATCGCGTACCGCGCCGTATTGCCGAAAAACGACGTGCCCGACGGACTGTGGCAGAACAACGTCGTGCTGTGGGCCGGCCCCAAGACGCACCTCGTGCACTACCCGCTGCGCCGCGGCGAGCTCTACAACCTGGTCGCCGTATTCCACAGCGACAAGTACGAAGAAGGCTGGAACGTCTACGGCGACCCCGAGGAGCTGAACCAGAAATTCGCCGCCGAGCGCCCCGAAGTGAAGCGCCTGCTCGCCAAGATCGATGCCTGGAAGATGTGGGTGCTGTGCGATCGCGAGCCGGTGCGCGAATACTCGAAGGGCCGCGTCACGCTGCTCGGCGACGCGGCGCACCCGATGCTGCAGTACCTCGCGCAGGGCGCCAATATGGCGATCGAGGACGCGGTGGTGCTCGCCGCCTACGTCGAGCTCGCCAAGCGCGACTTTGCCAAGGCGTTCCGCTGGTACCAGGACGAGCGCTATCTCAGGAACGCGCGCGTGCAGGTCACGGCGCGCTATTACGGCGACATCTATCACGCCTCGGGCGTGGTGCGCGAAGTGCGCAACTGGTTTCTCGGCCCCAAGCCCGGCGCCGACCCGCAGGCAAAACCGAGCTTCGAGGGTGTCGCATGGCTCTACGACGGCATCCGCGTGCCGACGAAGGCGCGAGAGCAGGTCGGATGACGCGACTTGCGCAACTTCCGGCTCAATTGCATCGCCGCGTTGCGCGTTCTCGAACGAAGCTTCGAAGACACCGAGGCTGCGGGCCAAGCTGCATACCTGCGCACGGTCGGCGGGAATCCGGAGTACTGAATCAGCGGCGCGTCAGCGAGCCTTGAGTGCTGCCGCGGCGTCGCAGATCGCGCCCGGCGTGGTGAACCAGACCTTCTCGCCGTGCGCAAGGAGGTGCGCGAGCGCGCGGCGCAGGTGGCGCAGCCGGTAGGGCTGGCCGACGAGATAGGGATGCAGGGCGATGCCCATCACCAGCGGCTGGCGCTCGCACTGGCCGAGCATCTCGTCGAAGTTGTCGACGATCAGGTCGGCGAATTCGCGCCCGTCCATGTGGCGCGCGACCATCATCGGGATGTCGTTCAGCTCCTGCGGATAGGGAATCGACCACAGCGTTTTGCCCGAGCGCGTGGCGAAGGGCACCGGCTGGTCGTCGTGGCACCAGTTGAGTGTGTAGCGGTAGCCGGTTTCGGCCAGCAGGTCCGGCGTCAGCGCACTTTCCGAGATCCACGGCGAGAGCCAGCCCTGCGGCGCGCGGCCGGATTCACGCGCCATGCGGTCGCGGCAGGACTCGAGCAACGCTTTTTCCCCGGCCTCGGGCAGCTCGCCCTGCCGGTCGGAGTTGGTATGGCCGTGGCCGATCAGCTCGTCGCCCCGCTTGGCGAAGGCCGCCACCACTTCCGGGCAGTAGTCGTAGAGCGCGGTATTGATGAGAGCGCCCACCGGGAGCTTCAGATCCTCGAACAGCTCGAGGCAGCGCCACACGCCCACCCGATTGCCGTAATCGCGCCAGGAATAGTTCAGGACGTCGGGCTCCGGGCTCTTCGGCCCGAGCGCGGCGCCGAGCCCAGCGCCGAAATCGAATTGCTCGATGTTGAAGCCCAGGTACACCGCGAGCCGCCGCCCGCCCGGCCAGGAGAAATCGGCGCGCTGCGGAATCGCCGAGTACGCATACCTGCCGTGATGCCGGATTTCGCGTGTCATGGGGGTGCCGGCATGCGCCCGGAGACGGTGCATGCCGCACCGCCGCGAGGCATGCGCCTCAGTTCGCGCTGCGCCTCAGAGCTTGGCCAGGCCCGCCCGCACCAGCAGCCATTCGGCACTGTCGTTCCAGACTTCCATCCTCACGATCTTGCGGCGGCGCACGAAGTAGCGATCGACGTAGCGGTTGCCTTCGAAGGGAGTGCCGTCAAGCCATTCGCCGTAGAGCGTCCCGGTCTGGTAAACGATGGTCTCCTCCGCGCCGCCTCCGGCCACCACGTGCGTGGGGCCGAATTTCTTCTTGACCCACTTGTAACGCGAGCGGTTGAAGGCGGTGGCCTCCGCGGGGTCGTGCATCAGGCGGTTGCCGGTGAAGCGGATCTCGAGCTCCGGCGCGCAGTAGGCACGCGCGGCATCGGGGTCCGGGATCATGTGCAGGCGCAGGTAGGTCTCGACGATCTCGACGGCTTCCTGCACCGGGTCTTTCGCCGGCGAGGCGGGTGCGGTCTGTTTCATGGGAGTAAGATTAGCACGCTCGCTTCCCGTGGCACATGGCTTGCTACTAGGCTACGCGTTTCCCTTTTCCGAACCCCTGACGACTGGAGGACAACGATGACCTACAACTGGACACGGCGCGGTGTCATTGCTGCTGCAATCACTGCCGCGCTCGGCGCGGCGCTGCCGGCCTTTGCCGCCGAGCCGATCAAGATCGGCCTGGTCACTGCGCTCTCGGGTCAATCGGCGCGCGCCGGCGAAGCCATCACCCGCGGCCTGACGATCGCGATCGACGAGCTGAACTCCGCCGGTGGCGTCCTCGGGCGCAAGTTCGAGTTGGTGCGGCGCGACGACGAAGCAACCCCGGCCAAGGGCGTCATCGCCGCGCGCGAGCTGGTCTTCAAGGAGAAGGTCGCGGTGCTGTTCGGCGGCCTCGACACGCCGGTGTCGCTCGCCATCGTGCCGATCATGAACCAATCCAAAGTGCCGTTCATGGGGCCGTGGGCCGCCGGCACGCCGATCACCAAGAACGGCGCCGACCCCAATTTCGTGTTCCGCGTCTCGGCGGTGGACGAGATCGTCGACAAGGCGATGCTGCAGTACGCGCAGAAGAACTTCAAGACCAAGAAACCGGGGCTGATCCTGATCAACAATCCGTGGGGCGAATCGAACGAGAAGGGCTTGCGTGCCGCGATGGCCGCGAAAAACGTGCAGGCCGCCGGCATCGAAAAGTTCGAAGGCCATGACATCGACGTGGTGCCGCAGCTGACGCGGTTGAAGGAGGGCGGCGCCGACACGCTGTTTCTCGTCGGCAACGTCGGGCCTTCGGCGCAAGTGGTGAAATCGCTCGAGCGCATGGGCTGGAGGGTGCCGATTGTCTCGCACTGGGGTCCCGCGGGCGGGCGCTTCAGCGAGCTCGCCGGGGCGAACGCGAAGGACGTGCATTTCGTCCAGACCTACAGCTTCTTCGGCGACCAGTCCCCAGTGGGCGGCAGGGTGATGAAGATGCTGATGGCCAAGTACTCGGACATCAAGGGCCCGGGAGACGTGACGCCCGCGGTGGGCGTGGCCAACGCCTATGACGCGATGCACCTCGTCGCGCTGGCGATCAAGAACGCCGGCTCGACCGACGGCGAGAAGATCCGCGAGGGCTTCTACCGCATCGGCGCGCACGAGGGCCTGATCAAGAAGTACATGAAGCCGTTCTCGCCGTCGAACCACGACGCGATCACCGAGAACGACTATGTCTGGACGCAGTTCATCGACAACCAGATCCTGCCGGTCGGCATGAAGAACTGAGCGCCCGGGCGGCGCGATTAGAATCGCGGGACCCGGACGGCCGCTTCGGCGGCCGTCCGATTTTGGGCTGCCGCCGCGGCCTTCTCATTCGTCATGCTGATCACTTCCGCCATCGTCACCGGCCTGGGGCTGGGCAGCATGTACGGGCTGCTCGCGCTGGGGTTCCACGTCACCTACGCGGTGTCCGCGACGGTGAACTTCGCGCAGGGCAGCTCGATGATGCTCGGCGCGGTGTTCGCCTACACCTTCGCCGTGCGCCTGGGCTGGCCGCTGCCTGCCGCCGTGGCGCTCGCGCTCGCGCTGTGCGCGCTGTACGGCGCGCTGGTCGAGCTGGTCGCGGTGCGCCCGTTCCGCAAGCGCGGCTCGAACGCGTGGCTGATGGCCACCGTGGCGCTCGGCATCGTCGCCGACAACGCGGTGCTGTTCACCTTCGGCAAGGAGCCGCGCGGCTTCAACATGCCCTGGGCCGCCGGTTCGCTCAAGCTGTTCGGCATCGGCGTCTCGCCGCTGCAATTGCTGATTCCCGCAGCCGGCATCGCGCTGGCGGCGGCGCTGCACTTCTTCTCCAGGCACACGCGCCACGGCAAGGCGATGCTCGCGGTAGTGCAGAACCCGGACGCCGCGCGGCTGATGGGCATCAACGTGCCGGCGGCGATCCTCGCCGCGTTTGCGCTCTCCACGGTGTTCGCCGGCGCGGCGGGCATCCTGATCGCGCCGCTGTTCAACGTGCACTCCGACATGGGCACGGTGTTCGGCCTGAAGGCCTTCGCGGTGGCGATCCTCGGCGGCATCACCAGCGCGTGGGGCGTGGTGATCGCGGGCCTGCTGTTCGGCATCACCGAGGCGCTGATCACTGCGCTGCTCGGCTCGATCTACACGCAGATCCTCAGCTTCGCGCTCGTCATCGTGGCGCTTGCGGCGATGCCGAACGGGCTGTTCGGGCGCGCCGAGGTAAAGAAGGTATGAAGGCGGTGGGCGTCGCGCTGCTCGCGCTCGCCTTCGCCGGCGCCCTCGGCTTTACCGCGGTGGCGAACAGCTACTACGTCTTCATCATGGCGACGCTCGCGCTCACGGCCATCGTCGGCATCGGGCTGAACATCCTGCTCGGCCTCACCGGCCAGGTCTCCTTCGGCCACGTCGGCTTCTACGCGATCGGCGCGTACGTCGTCGCCATCCTGACCACGGCTGCCGAGCTCAGCTTCTGGGTGGCGCTGCCGGTCGCGGTCGCGCTGGCAGCGGCCACCGGAGCGTTGCTCGCGCTGCCTGCGCTGCGAGTGCGCGGCCCCTACTTGGCAATGATCACGATCGCCTTCGGCTTCGTGGTGGAGAACGCCGCGGTTGAATGGCGCGAGCTGACCGGCGGGCAGAACGGCATCATGGGCGTGCCGCATCCGCAGCTGCCGGGCTTCGCGTTCGGCGAGCGCGGCGTCGCGCTGCTCTCGATCGCGCTCGCGGCGCTGCTGGTGTGGGGCTTCTGGCGCCTGTCGCGCTCGTCCTGGGGCTCGGCCATGCGCGCGGTGAAGGACTCCGAAGTCGCGGCCGAGTCGATCGGCCTCAACCCGGTCGCCGTCAAGACGCTCGCCTTCACCCTGTCGGCCGCGTGCGCCGGGCTCGCGGGCGGGCTGTTCGCGTCGCTTTCGGGATTCGTCACGCCGTCGACCTTCGCGTTCCTGCAGTCGATCCTGTTCGTGCTGGTGGTCGTCGTCGGCGGCGCCGGCACGGTGAGCGGGCCGCTGGTCGGCGCCGCGATCGTCGTGTTGCTGCCCGAAGTACTGGCGGGCCTGGCCGAGTACCGGTTGCTGTTTTTCGGCGCACTGATGCTGTTTGCGCTGTGGGTTGCGCCCGCAGGCCTCGTCGGCGAGCTCAATCGCTGGCTGCACCGGCGCCGCGATCGCTGCCCGCTCGGCGCGCAACCGGATGCGCCGCCCCTTGGCGCGCACGCGGGCGCGCGGCTCAGCGTCGAGGGGCTCACGATCGCCTTCGGCGGGGTGCGTGCGGCGACCGATGTTGCGTTCAGTGCGGTGCCCGGCGCGATCACGAGTCTCATCGGCCCGAACGGCGCGGGCAAGACCACGGTGCTCAACATGCTCGGCGGCTTTTACCGGCCAGATGCCGGTGCCGTGCGCCTGGGCGAGCGACCGATCGCCGGGCGCGCGGCCTGGCGCATCGCGCGCGCGGGGCTCGCGCGCACCTACCAGACCTCGCAGCTGTTCGGCAGCCTGAGCGTGCTCGAGAACCTGGTGATTGCCACGCCCGAGCGCGCAGGCACCGAGCGCGAAGCCGAGCAGTTGCTTGCCTTCGTCGGCTATCGCGGAGATCTGCATGCGCTCGCCGGCGACCTTCCGCACGTCGACCGACGCCTGGTGGAGATCGCGCGCGCGCTGGCGACGCAGCCCGCGGTGCTGATGCTCGATGAGCCCGCCGCGGGTCTTTCGCGCGAGGACAAGGCGGCGCTCGCGGCGCTGCTGCGGCGCATCGCGCAAGCCGGCGTCGCGGTGCTGCTCGTCGAGCACGACATGGGCATCGTGATGGGCATTTCTGACCACGTCGTGGTGCTCGATGCCGGCAGCGCCATCGCCGCCGGCACGCCGGCCGCCGTGCAGCAGGATCCCGCGGTGCGCAGCGCGTACCTCGGCGAGGACCATGGCCGCGGCCCGGCGCGGCGCGCCGCCGAGGCCGCCGATGCGCAGGCGCTGCTCGAGATCGGGCGCCTCGAAGCGGGCTACGGGGCCGAGCCTGTACTCAAGGGCATCGACCTTCGGGTCGGTGCGGCAGAACTGGTCGCGGTGCTCGGCGCGAATGGCGCCGGCAAGTCGACGCTGATGCGCGCGATCTCCGGCCTGCACCGCCCGGTGCGGGGCGAGATCGCGCTCGGACGGGACGATCTCGCGAAGCTTCCGGCGCACCGCGTGGTGGCCCGTGGGGTGGTGCTGGTGCCAGAAGGGCGGCAGGTATTTCCCGAACTGAGCGTGCTCGACAACATCCGCCTCGGTGCCTACCTGCGGCCGAGCGTCCCCGCGAACGAGATCGAGGCCATGCTCGATCGTTTTCCGCGGCTGCGCGAACGGCTCGGACAGCGCGCCGGCCTGCTCTCGGGCGGAGAGCAGCAGATGCTCGCTCTGGCGCGCGGCCTGATGGCGCGTCCGCGCCTGCTGCTGCTCGACGAGCCCTCGCTCGGGCTCGCGCCGACCGTGATCAACGATCTGTTCGACGCGCTCGAGCGGCTGCGCGCAGAGCGCGTCACCATCCTGCTGGTAGACCAGATGGCGGGACTCGCGCTCTCGCTCGCCGATCGCGCCTACGTGATCGAGGGCGGGCGCATCGTCGCCTCGGGCTCGGCGCAGGGCATCGCGGCCGAGGGCGCGCTCGAGAAGGCTTATCTGGGCGCTTGACGCGCGCCCGGCGCACGCACCATGCGCGAGGCAAGGCGCGCCGCGGCGGCGTTCGACGCCGCGACCGTCACGCCGGCCGCGCTCAGCGTCTGCACCTGACGCGTGTAGTTCTGCGGATCGGCGTCGGTGCCGGTGACCGAAGCCAGCACCGGCGCGTGGGCGCCACGGGTCGCGCGCAGCGCGTCGGCGATGAGGCCCGCAGGATCGGCATGTGCGCCGAAGCCGATCACCACGTCGAGCAGCACCAGCGCGGTGTCGCGCGCGCGCAGCGCACGGCGCAGTTCCTCCATGCGCAGCTCCGGGTCGATCATGGGGTGCGGCCGGCCGCGCGTGTACGCATCGTCGCCGAGATCGATGATCGTATGCGCAGTGCCGCACGCGGCGGCGACGTGCTCGGCGCCCGGGACGGGCGCGTTCGAGCGCACCGCGAGCCCCGCTTCCATGAGCACAATCTGCGCCTCGGCGGCAAGCGTGCCGCCGCCGTACAGGCCCCGGATCCAGCCCCTGCGGCGCGCGACGCGCTGCGTTGAACGCGCTCGGTGCGCGCCCGGCGCGCCGAGCGCGGCCTCCTCGAGCGTGCGCGCGGCGCGCACGCCGCGCGGCAGCTTCACGCGCGCGGCGCCGAGCAGGCAGAGCAGGACCGGCTTCGAGCAGGCCGCGGCGCGCGCGATCAGCTTCGCGGCGATCTCCGGCGCCGGCGGCTTGGAGATCAGAATGATGCGCCGGGTGGCGCGGTCGCGATCGAGTGCGTCGAGCGCGGCGAGCGTCATCAGGGCGCCGACCGGCGCGGACAGGTCGCGCCCGCCCACGCCGATGCCGTGCGACACGCCTTGGCCGGACCGCGCGAGCAGACAGGACACCTCCTGCAGCCCGGTGCCCGAGGCGGAGATGAGTCCGATGTCGCCCCTCGGCACCGCGTTCGCGAACGCGAGCGGCACGCCGCCGATCAGCGCGGTGCCGCAATCCGGCCCCATCGCCAGCAGTCCGCGCTCGCAGGCAAGGCGCTTGAGCGCGACCTCCTCGTCGAGCGGCACGTTGTCGGAGAAGATCATTACGTGCAGGCCGCGTTCGAGCGCAGCACGTGCTTCCGCGGCGGCGAATTCGCCCGGCACCGAAATCAGGGCGAGGTTCGCTTGCGGCAGGCTCTCGAGCGCCGCGCCAAGCCCGGCCGCGCCTGCTGCGCCCAGGGCGGACGCATGCGGGGCGCCGCTGAGCAGGAGGCGCTCCGCCTCGTCGAGCGCCGCGTCCGCTTGCGCCGCGCTGCGCGCCCGCGCCGCCACGATGAGATCGTTAGGCGTCGCGTCGCGCGCGGCCGGCGCGAGCAGGCCGGATCGGGCGAGCAGCGCCTTGTTCGCATCGCTGCCGATCATGAGCGACGCCTGCAGCACGCCCGGCGCGTCGCCCAGCGTGCGCGCGATGCGCATCAGCGCCACCGAGTCGGCATAGAAGCCGCGCCGCACCCGGCTGGCGAGCGTTCCAGCCGCGGGCGGCGCGGCGCGCACGCTCACGCTGCGGCTCCGAGCGCGCGCGCGAGTGCCGCGAGCGCCCGGTCGAAGCAGGCGAGCGGCGCGCGCGCCACACCCGCGCCGACCTGTCCGACGCCGGGCTCGCGGTGCGCGATGCCGGTGTTGATCGCCGGCTGGATTGCGCTCTCGGCCACGCGGCGCGCATCGATCCCCGCGGGCAGGCCCTGGAAATCCAGCGACGGCAGGGTCCATTTCGGGTTGCGCGCGAGCGTGATCTCGCCCATGGCGCGGGTGTAGCCGAGCGCGTCGCCCGCGCGTCCGGCGCCGACGAAGCCGACCACCGCGGGCGCGCCGGCCATGGCGAACGCGCCGAGGCCGATCGTTTCCATGATCGCGGAATCCCCCATGTCGGGACACGCGTCGCGCGCCGAGTATCCGGGGAAGTAGAGGCCCTGGGGCATCTCCACCGGCGCGCTGAACCAGGCATCGCCGGTGGCGGACAGGCGCACGCCGAAATCGGTGCCGTTGCGGCTCATGGCGGTCACCAGGCTGCAGGCTTCGATGCCGCACACCGGGTCCATGATGGCCTTGCCCATCGCCATGCCGATGTTGAGAAAGAACTGCTCGTTTCCGGCGACGAAACCGAGGCACCTGGAGAGCGTCGCGGCGTCGCCCGACTCGTGCGCGAAGTGCGGCGCGAGCGCGCGCAGCACGAGCGCCGAGCAGGCCACGTTGCGCTGGTGCATCTCGTCGCCCATCGTCAGCCCGCGGGCGACCAGCGGGGAGAGCTCGAGCCCGCCGGCGCGGCGCAGCGCCGCGCCCAGCTCCGGGCCGAACACGTCGCGCAGCCAGGCGAGGCGCGCGAGCACCTCGGCGTCGTTGGCGCCGAAGCGCATCACCCGGCCGAGGCCCTCGTTGATCGTGCAGTAGGCGCGGTTACCGAAGGCGCGGTTCTCGACCACCATCACCGGCATCGAGCGCGTGGTGATGCCGGTCATCGGCCCGACGGCGTCGAAATGGTGATTGGGATGGAACTGCACGCCGCCGGCGGCCGCGAGCTGCGTGGCATCGTCCAGATCGCCTGCCCAGCCCTCGAAGACGATCGCCCCCACGATCGCGCCGCGCATCGGGCCGCACATGCGCGCCCAGTCGATCGGCGGGCCCGCGTGCAGCACCATGCGTTCGCCGAGCGCGGGCATCGCGTCGCCCGCGCGCACCACGTCGGTCAGCCGCGGGTCGCCCGCGAGCATGCGCCGCAGGCCTTCCGCGTTGGCCACCGCGATGCGATCGGCGTAAGCGCCGAGCGCCGCGAGGAGGTCGGTGATCGCCTCGCGCCCCGGCGCGCGCGGCCGCCAGTCGACGTGCTGCACCTCGACGCCGCGCCCGGCGAGGTCGTCGGCGAAGCCGCGCAGGCCGATGTTGACCACGCGCGGCGCGCGGCCAAGGAGTGTCTTGACGCTCATGCGGAATGCCCCGCAGCGAAGGCTGCACGGGCGCGCCGATTATAACCATGCGCTGCTATGATCGTTGCGGTGAACATGCCCGACAGACTGGTCGTCGCAGTAGGCGGCAATGCCACGCACCCGGAGAACATCCGCGGCACGACCGAGGAGCAGGAGCAGATCGCCACCCGCACTGCGCGCGCCCTGCGGCCGGTGGTCGAGGCCGCGCGCGAAATCGTCATCACGCACGGCAACGGCCCGGTGGTCGGCAAGATCCTGCTGCGCCAGTACCACGCGCGCGAGCACATCCCGCCGATGCGCCTCGACGTGTGTGTGGCACACAGCCAGGGCGGCATCGGCCACCTGCTGATGCAGGGCCTCGAGGACGAGCTCGAGCGCGCCGGAATCGAGCGCCGCGTCGCCTGCGTGGTCACCCGGGTGGCCGTGAACGCGGAGGACGAGGCCTTCCGCAGGCCGACCAAGCCGATCGGCCCGTTTTTCAAGGCGGCCGAGGCCGCGGAGTTGTCGCAGGCACTGGGCTGGAACATGGTCGAGGATTCGGGCCGCGGCTGGCGCTACGTGGTGCCCTCGCCCGAGCCGCGCGAGATCCTCGACCTCGAGGTCATCGCGGGCCTCGCCCGCGACGGCGTGGCGGTGATTGCCGCGGGCGGCGGCGGCATTCCCATGGTGCACCGCGCAGACGGTTCCTATGGCGGCGTGCCCGCGGTGATCGACAAGGACATGACCTCCGCGCTGCTCGCCCACGCGCTGGAGATGGACACGCTGCTGATTCTGACTGCGGTCTCGCGCGTGGCGGTCGATTTCCGCACGCCGCGGGAGCGCGCGCTTGAAACCGTGACGGCGGGCGAGCTCGCGCAGTTGCGCGACGAGGGCCATTTCGCGGAAGGCAGCATGCGGCCGAAGATCGAAGCTTCGCTGCGCTTTCTCGCCGGCGGCGGGCGGCGCGCGATCATCGCGCACCTCGACGAAGCCGAGCGCGCGCTGGCGGGGGAATCCGGCACGCACGTCGTTCCGGATTGAGCCGCGCGCGTGCGCGTTTCCCGGCGGTCAGTCGAGGGGCATCAAACGCCGAGCCGCTACACCCACACCTGCAGCACGTAGTCGTAGGCCGCCTGCGCGTTGGTCATGTCGACGCGCTGTAGCTTGATGCGGTAGCCGCGCGGTGTTTTTTTCAGGTGGTGCGTGTAGGCGCCGGCAAAGTGGCGCACGTCGTCGCGGCGCAGCTCCATCATGTGAAAGCGCGAGCGCACCACCACGTCGCCGTTCGGCGCGGCCTTCTCGATCATCACGTTGCCGACGACGTGGTTGGTGGCCCACAGCGGGCGCTGCGACCAGGCGTCGGGGTGCAGCACGCGCTTCATGCGCACCGTCATCAGGTTCTTGTCCTCGGCGAAGATCGCCGGCACGCCGTCCCAGGTGGTGTGCTTCGGGTCGGCCGGCACCCAGTAGATGCCATCGTCGGTAAACAGATCGATGTAGTCCTGCCAGCGCTTGGCGTCGAGGATCTCGGCCTGCCGGTAGAGGAACTGCTCGACCGCGTGCAGCCGCTCGTGAGTGTTCGCCGCGCCCGCCGCGCCCGCACGTCCCGCCGAGCGCATGGGTGTCTTCGCGCTCGCCTTCTTCGCGGAGCGCATCGCCGGAGCCTTTTTCTTCTTGCCCATGCTCCTCCTCGCCATCCCTGCACCTCAAGCCTTCGCCATGTACTTCGTCCAGGCCTTCATCTGGTTGCGCATCGGCGCTTCCGAGGTGCCCATGTTCGGCTGGGTCTCGACCACGCCGTCCTTCTCGAGGTCGCGCCCGAAATGGCGCCCGAAGCTCACCCAGTCGCCGCCGTCGGAGGAAAGGCCCTGGTGGCATTTCCAGAAGTTCTCCAGGTCGTCGGCATTGATCAGGGTCGAAGGCGAGTTGACCAGGTTGTAATAGGCGAGCGAGCGCCGGTAGATCGGCTCGGGCGCGCCCTTCAGGCGGAAGTGCCAGATCTCGGTGAGCGTGCGGTCGACGCCCAGCGGGCGCACCGCGCGCAGCTGCTGCAGCGGCGATTGCACCGACAGTCCCGGGTAGATCAGCACGTGGTGGATGTTGACGCCGAAGATTTCCTCCATGCGCTTCTTGCCGTAGGCCTTCTGCATCACCGCTTCGTAGGCAAGCGTGTCCGGGTCCTTGGGGCGCAGGCCCATGTAGCCGGTGAGGATGCAGTGCCCGTAGGGGTAGTTGAGGGTCTGGAAGTTGTCCCACTGGTCGATGGTCACCGTGGCGAACGCCGAGAGCATGTGGTACGAGAGCGGCGCGCTTCCGGTCTTCTTCTCGATCAGCTTTTCGACCTCGTGCGCCGCGCGCCCGGTCGACTGGTGGACCACCGAGGGATGCAGCGCGTCGAGCTGGTTCTCGAGGAAGATCTTCCAGTTCGAGTGCTGGATGACGCGAAAGCAGTTCGGCACGATCTCGACCTCGCCCTCGGGGGCGCGATCGCACATGTCGTCGAACGCGACGCGCGAGGCGCCGAGGAATTCGAGCAGTCCGGGGCCGTCCTTCGCGAGACTCCCGAAGACGAAGCCGCGGTAGCTCTCGACGCGCGCGGCCGGCTTCATGCTGCACTCCGGGTTGTCGTGCCCGAAGCGCGTGCCCGCGTAGCCCGATTCCATCATCGGGATCGAGCGCAGCTTGCCGTCGTGGTGGAACGTCCAGGCGTGATACGAGCAGCGGAAGAATTCTCCCGCGTTGCCGTTGCGGTCGCCGCACATCATGTTGCCGCGGTGCGGGCAGCGGTTGTAGAGCACGCGCACGCGCTGGTCTTTTCCGCGCACCATCAGCATCGGCTGGCGCCCGACCTGCACCTGGAAGTAGTCGCCGACCTTCGGCACCTGCGACTCGTGGCCGCAGTAGATCCACACCGACTCGTGGATGCGCTCCATCTCGAGCTCGAAAATCGCGCGCTCGGTGTACACTTCCCGCCGCACGCGGTCGGGCTCGACGAACGTCGACAGATCCGGAATGTTTTCCCGCAGCATGGTCTCCTCCGTCTCGGCTTTGGTCAGAAGATAGCCGCAGCCGCCATTCCAATCAAGGCTTTGGGCGGCAGGTGGCGAAACCGCATGTCGCGCTGCGGTCCTGGCGCGACGCCGTACTCAGGCTTGCAGACTGGCAGCGCGGACCAAACCGCCCGCATCATGAGTCATGGGCGCGTCATAATGGCACCGATGCGATCCGCCGCGCTCCTTGCGCTGGCGCTCGTCGCGACAGGCGCCGGCGCGCAGGGCAATTTCTCCCAGTACCCGGGCTGGTCGGAGTACCACGCCGCTTATCCGCCGCGCGCCACGTTGCCCAACTACGAGGAGCGCGGGCTGCTCGAGCGGCACCGGCCGCGCTTCTACCTGCCGCCGGGGCACGAAGGCCTGATCGACTTCTACCGCGACTACATCACCTCCGGCCGCCTCTACGACGGCGAGGGCGAGCTCGTTTCGGAAGACGTGACGCAGGGGCTGCTCAACCGCTACGCCGACGATCCGCTGGCGCACTTCATGCACCTGCCGCGCGAGGACGCTGCGAAGCGCGTCACCGTCTACGCGCGGGTGGACCGGAGCGAGGTCCTTTTCGGCGCCAACGTCAGGTACCGCTTCACGTTCCTCACCTATCACGCGGTGTTTCGCCGCTCGGGCCTGCCCGCCGGGCTCGGCGGCTGGCGCTCGATCGCGCTGTCTCTGCTCGGCAGCCTGGAGGATTGGCATCAGCTCGATCACTACACTTCGGCGAGCGTGGTGCTCGACGAGGCGAACCGGCCCGTGGCGTTGATGCTCCAGCAGCACAACTACCGGCGCAGCTACGTGTTCGGCGAGACAGTGCCGCTGCCCGCCGACGGTCGGCCGCAGCTCGACGTCGCGATCCGCTCGAACGAGCTTTATCCGCACGCGCCGGAGCGCCGGCGCCACCGCGCCGCGGGCTTCGCGACGCCGAAGTCGCTGCGCTACATGATGGGATTCGGCGAGCCGCCGTGGAACGCGGCGGACGACATCACCGAGGGCGCGGGCGAGGTGCAGTACAAGCTCGAGTTCCTGCCGCAGGACGACGCCTTCTACACCTTCAAGGGCTATCTCGGCGAGCGGCGCGTGTTTCCCGGCCGTGACGGGCCGCCTGGAGCGGACTACAACATCTGGCCGGTCTTGAAGCCCCTCGGCCGGCAGCTGCTCTCGGGATTTTGGCGCGACGGCAACAAGGACGATCTGCAACGGCTCGAGGCGACCTGGGGGCGAACCGGCGATGCGCTCGATTTCCTTCGCGTGCAGAGCGATGCGTTCGCGGAGGCGCTCGCGCAGGTGAACCGGCCGCCGGCCCGATAATCG